>OLLO01000315.1_pt1 | contig 11540 bp, 6 predicted proteins | sample 1604551 | NCBI WGS metagenome assembly OLLO01 (sample SAMEA104055720, study PRJEB20765) | soil metagenome | biome: Arctic tundra; feature: Polygonal ground; material: soil | place: USA | collected 2011-09 | depth 0-0.5 m
GGACGAATGAGCCATCCGGAATATCCTGATAAAAGATCTGAATTGTTGATCCCATTGGTGCGTAAAACATTTGGAGACCGAATGGTGATCTCCGCTGATTCCAATGGGTCTTATGATGTGGCCGAAGCAATTCGCATTGGTAAGATCATGCAGGAATATAATTATGATTTTTATGAAGAGCCCGTGCCATTTGACTGGTATGAGGAAACCATGCTGGTTGCTAAAGCGTTGAAGATACCTGTTGCCGGTGGCGAACAGGAACCCAGCCTTCATAATTTCCGTTGGCTCATCGCTAACAATTCATTAAAAGTTTTGCAACCCGATACGTTTTATTTTGGTGGTATGGTACGCTCTATGAAGGTTGCCCGAATGGCGCAGGTAACCGGAAAACTTTGTACTCCACACATCACCGGAGACGGGTTTGGCTATGTATATATGATGCATTTTATTTCTGCAGTTCCCAATGCTGGCGCTTATCATGAATTTAAGGCACTGAGTAAGGAACTACCTTTTCAATGCAAAACCTCTTCCCTGATAAGTGAGAACGGAGTGGTAAAGGTGCCAAGCGGACCTGGCCTTGGGGTAGATATTGATCCTGATTATATTAAAAAGCATATAGTAGTAAGAGAATAATTTATTGTCATATTTTTTTTCGGGAAATATTTTTTTATAATCCCTCTTCAAATCATACTTCAAAAAGTAACAGGATGTTTTCTTTGTTTGCAAAGAAGTTAAGGTGATTTTTTGCAGGATGGTACAGGACAATCAGGGTATCGTAAATTGTAATTTTACTGCACATAACTTCTGAAAACGATTGTTTTATTTTTCGCATCTTTTCTCTTTTGATTTACTTGATATAATATGACCCGAAAAGAATTCATTTCTAAGATTTCAATTTTATCTGCAGGAGCATGTCTCACTTTCTCAGAAGCAAATGCTTTTTATTTTGGAGATGAATCTGAATTTGCAAAACATTTAAAACCTGTTGGCCGTGCATTGGAAATGGAAGGATATTATGTTTGGTGCAACAGCCCGATAGAAGATGCTGATGGAAAAATTCATGTTTTCTTTTCAAGATGGTTCGCAAAAAAAGGAATGGGAGGCTGGATAAACGGAAGTGAGATCTGCCATGCCATTGCCAACACTGCTGAAAGCGAATTTAAATTTGTTGAAACTATATTTTCTCCACGGGCAGGATACTTTGATGCAACAACCTGTCACAATCCATTGATAAAAAAAGTGGATGATAAATATTGTTTGTTTTACATGGGTAACAGCAATGGAAAGACAAATACAAAAAGAATTGGACTTGCATTTTCTGATTCACTGAACGGTCCGTGGATAAGGCCTGACAAGCCTTTGCTGGAACCAGGACAAACCGGCGCATGGGATGATCATTGCACTACCAATCCTGCTTTCGTAAAATATAATGGTAAATATTGGTTGTATTATAAATCATGGAATACAAAAGAAGAACAAACTTCCACCGATGTAATAAAAGGGAATCGTAAATATGGTTTGGCAATTGCAGAAAAATTAGAAGGGCCATATATAAAATACAAAGGTAATCCTGTAATAGATTTTTCATCAAAAGGAAACAACAGGCAGTTTGAAGATGCATTTGTTTGGAGAGAGAAAAATAAATTTAAGATGATCGCAAGGGACATGGGCATATTTAATCATGAAGACGGAATTATTATGGATACAAAAAATGGTATCAACTGGAGCGAACCAAAAATTGCTTACTACGGCGCTGATAAATATATTCAGCAGCCACCTGCGCCGCCAAACTTAAAAAAATATGGAAGATTTGAAAGGCCGCAAATATTATTTCACAATGATAAACCTGCATATTTATTTACAGCATCACAGGGAGGAAAATATATGACATCGTCATCATTTATATTTAAGATCATGATTTAATTTTTTATACAATTGTATCAACTAAAAAAACACATACTAATGTTCAAGAAACTTTTACGAATTATTGCAACAGCAACCAGCTGCTTTCTCATTCTACTGCAACTACAGGCCCAGCCTGTATTATCTACGGGTGGAAAAAAAATGCCTGATGAATGGATTGATAGTACCACTCACCATAAAGTTGTAAGGCTTTCAGGAATTGAAGGAAACAACCTGAGTTTTTATTTTCACAATAATCCATTTTTTAAAAACAAAATGGTGTTTTATAATACGCTGAATAATCACAAACAAATTTATACAGTCGATCTTAAGACTTTAAAATCAGAACAGGTAACGCACCAGCCATCTAACATGAATGGAGAGATCGTAGGGCAAAAAACCGGCAACGTTTATTACCAGGTAAAAGACAGTGTTTTCTCCACCAACATAAATACTAAAAAAACAAAATTGCTTTTTGTTTTTCCGGCAGATTATAAAGGAAGCATTTCAACCATCAATGCTGATGAAACATTATTTGCGGGCGGCAAAGCAAGTGATGAACAAAAAGAGATATTAAAAAAATATCCAGAGAAGAGCCAGTTCTTCAACCGTATTTACGATGCACATCTTCCTAACGATCTTTTTACAGTCGATATCAAAACACAAAAGCTGGAAAAAATTCATACAGAGAATACATGGCTCGGTCACATACAGTTTTCACCAACTGATCCAAAACTTTTAATGTTTTGCCACGAAGGGCCATGGGAAAAAGTTGACAGGATATGGACGTACACTATTGACACGAAGCAGGTAAAGCTTATGCACAAACGCACGATGAATATGGAAATTGCCGGTCATGAATTTTTTGGAAAGGATGGAAAAACAATTTGGTACGACCTGCAAATGCCCAAGGGACAAGTGTTTTTTATGGCGGGCACTGATATTAATACCGGTGTTGAAAAAAAATATTCCATGATGAGAGATGAATGGAGCATACACTTTGGCGTATCAAAAGATGAAAAAACTTTTATTGGTGATGGCGGCAACGAAGGCCAGGTTGCCAAAGCAAAAGATGGTATGTGGATATATATTTTTAGAGTTGATGGCGATAAATTCAATTCAGAAAAGCTGGTGATGATGAAGCATCACGGATACAAGTTGGAACCCAACGTCCATTTTTCTCCTGATGAAAAATGGGTGATCTTCCGTTCAAATTTTGAAGGGGTGGAAGAGACGTATGCGGTGGAGATTAAGAAGAGTGATAAGTGATTTGTTGGCCGGATAAAATTCCTAATGCCACGTACAAAAAAATAAATAACAATGCTTAAAAAAGTTTTAATAACTATTGCCTTTGGAAGTTTGCTTGCATCAGGTAGTGCGCAAATTAAATGGCCTGCAATTACACAACAGGCAAAGCCTTGGGCCCGTTGGTGGTGGGAGGGAAGTGCAGTTAATAAAAAAGATCTCACTGCAAATTTGCAGGATTACTATGACGCCGGTTTGGGTGGTATGGAAATTACACCGATCTATGGTGTGCATGGTTATGAAAAGCAATTCATCAATTTTCTTTCGCCTGAGTGGATGCAAATGCTTGATCATACTTTACAAGAAGCGAAACGAATTGGCATCGGCATTGACCTTGCAAACGGTACTGGCTGGCCTTTTGGCGGACCAACAATAACTGATAAGGATGCAAGCAAAACAATCTATTATAAAACCTGGCAGCTAAATGCCGGTGAAGAATTAAAAGAGCAAATTGTTTATAAGCAGGAAGCTTTGGTAAGAACTGCCAATGATAAAACGGTAAAAGTTGAACAGGTAAATCCAATTATTGCAGAGAATAAAAACCTGCAGGATCTTGCGCTTGATCAGATTATTTTTCAGGCTTCGCTTCCTGTAAAATTATTGATGGCTTACAATGATAAAGGTGAAACGATAAACCTTACTGATAAAGTTGATATAACAGGAAAGCTTAACTGGACTGCTCCGCCAACTGGCGGAAAATGGACATTGTATGCATTGTTCCAGGGGTTGCATGGAAAGATGGTTGAACGTGCTGCACCCGGTGGTGAAGGCTATGCAATAGATCATTTTTCTGCAGATGCTTTGCATCATTATTTTAAAAGATTTGATGATGCATTTAAAGGTCATGATGTATCGTATATCAGGGCATTATTTAATGATAGCTATGAAGTGGATGATGCAAGGGGACAATCTAACTGGACACCAGATTTTCTTGCAGCCTTTCAAAAAAGAAGAGGCTATGATCTGCAAAATTATTTGCCTGCTTTGTTTCAAAAGGCAGATACAGATATGAACAGGCGTGTGATATTTGATTACCGCACAACTATTGGAGAATTAATTCTTGAAAACTTTACGCAGGAGTGGAAAAAATGGGGAACAACAAAAGGAGCACTCATACGCAATCAATCTCATGGCTCTCCCGGAAATTTGTTGGACCTGTATGGAGCAGTTGATATTCCTGAAACAGAAGGCACCGATGTTTTGCGTTACAAATTTGCAACATCGGTTTCTCATGTGATGGGAAAGAAACTTACCTCTTCTGAATCTGCTACATGGTTGAATGAGCATTTTACTTCTTCGTGGGGCGATGTAAAAAAAGCGCTTGATCTTTATTGGTTAGGTGGTGTTAATCATCTTTTTTATCATGGCGTTTGTTACTCTCCCAAAGATGAACAGTGGCCGGGATGGCTGTTTTATGCTGCGGTGCATTTTCAGCAAACGGATCCTCAATGGAAAGATTTTCATGCATTGAATGAATATGTTGCCCGTACCCAAACTTTTTTACAGGCAGGTAAACCTGATAATGATGTGCTGGTTTATTATCCATTGGCTGACCGTTATTCAGATCCCGGAAGAGATTTGCTGCAACACTTTGATGGAATGGGAAGAGAGTTTGCAGGAACTGATTTTGAAAAAGTTTCTGCATGGATGGAGCAACATGATTACTGCTTTGATTTTTTTTCTGATAAACAATTACAAAATATTTCCGGTGAAGGAAACTCATTGATAACAGGTGGCAATAAGTATCAAACAATTTTACTTCCTGCCAATGAATATATACCTGAAAGATCTTTTAAAAAACTTTTTGATCTTGCTAAAAATGGTGCAACAATTCTTGTTTATAAAAAACTTCCGAAAGATGTTCCGGGATTTAATAAGTTGAATGAACGACGGGCAGGTTTTAAAAATTTGATCAGCCGGTTAAAATTTGCTGATGATGCAGGAGTGCAAAAAGCATCAATTGGCAAAGGCAGTTTTTTAATGGGTGATGATATGGATGCGTTATTGAAAATGGCTGGTGTAAGAATGGAATCATTGCATGAAAACGGTTTACAATTCATCAGGAGAAAAAATGCAGATGGCACTACTTATTTTCTTAACAACCGCAGCAATAAAGAAGTTAACGGCTGGGTTACGCTCAATGCCAAAGCTGCTTCTGTGGCTATGTTTGATGCAATGACAACAAAAAGTGGTTTAGCAAACTGGAAAACAAATCGAAACGGAACTATTCAGGTGATGGTACAACTAAAACCTTTTGAGTCCACCATCGTTCAGCTCTTTAATACAAAAAAAACCGGCAATAATTTTCCATACATACAAACCAACGGAGAGCCTGAAAAAATAAAAGGTGAGTGGACATTAACTTTCTTAAATGGAGGGCCATCAATTCCTGCAACTGCTAAAGTAACTGATCTTGGTTCGTGGACTGCGCTTGATGGGGATGCTTATAAAAATTTTTCAGGAACTGCAAAATATTTCATCACGTTTTCAAAGCCGAAAGGTAATCCCGCATCTGCGGGATGGTTGCTTGATCTTGGTAAAGTAAATGAGACTGCAGAAGTGATATTGAATGGTAAAAAAATAGCAACGCTTATCGGTCCAAATTTTACGGTTGTTATTCCTTCAAATGATATTAAAGAGAATAATATACTGGAAATAATTGTTGCGAACCTGATGGCAAACCGGATTGCATACATGGACAAGAATAATATTTCATGGAAGAAATTTTATAACACCAACATGCCGGCGAGAAGAAGAGAGAACAGTAAAAATGGTTTGTTTGATGCATCAAAGTGGGAGCCGTTACCGTCAGGTTTATCAGGACCAGTAACGATTACAGCGGTTAGTTATAATATTAAATAGACCTCATCCTCCATCTCCTTCTCCAAAAGGAGAAAGAGCGGTACAATAGTGAAAGTCCAGACATTAGTTCTTCCACATCGTACATTTGTTGAAGTGTTAGAACGCAGTTTGAAAAACTATCAATTGTCTGGCCTCCTTCCCCTTTTGGAGAAGGATTGAGGATGAGGTTAAAACATAAAAAGAATATTTATGAAAAGAAACATTTTTTATCTGGCAATTATTTCGGGATCATTTTTTTTGCAGAATGTTTCTGCACAATTAAAGTATAGGAAAATAGAAAACTTCAACAAGGGGTGGTTGTTTTATTATGCCGACACGACAGATCTGAAAGACGATTATAAGAATGCTTCTTATAATGATGGATCGTGGCGTAAGCTAAACCTGCCGCATGATTGGAGCATAGAAGGTGAATTCAAAAAAGAATATCCTGCTTCGCCTGAAGGTGGCGCTTTGCCAGGAGGAATTGGTTGGTACCGTAAATCATTTACCGTACCTGCCATTGCAAAAGACAAAAATATTTCTATAGAATTTGATGGTGTTTACCAGAAGTCGGAAGTGTGGATCAATGATCATTACTTAGGTATTCGTCCCAACGGTTACATCTCTTTTCAATACGATCTTACTCCTTACTTAAAATTTGGCGGCGAAAAAAATGTGATCTGCATGAAAGTAGATAATTCAAAACAACCTAATTCACGCTGGTATTCTGGTTCAGGTATTTACCGGAATGTAAGATTGGTGACTGCAGATAAAATTGCTGTAGATCACTGGGGCACTTTTGTAACTACGCCATTGATCAATGATCATTCTGCAACCATTGTAGTGAAAACAAGTGTGCGAAATACAAGTGGTAAGTCAAATGGTTTTGATGTGAATACAATATTGTTGGACGCATCAGGAGAGGAAGTGGCTCGTAAAACGGAGAAAGGGATGATGTCTAAAGATGGTTCAACAGAATTTCCTGAGAGTTTTGTTTTGAAGAACCCGATACTATGGTCAGTAAAAAATCCTTACTTATACAAAGTAGTAACGCAGGTTTTAGTGAATGGGAAAATGGTAGATGATTATGAAACACCCTTTGGCATTCGTTATTTTCATTTTGATGTGGATAAGGGATTTTCATTAAATGGCAAGCCCATGAAACTTTTGGGCGTTTGTGATCATCACGATCTGGGCTCTTTGGGTGCTGCAGTAAATGTTCGTGCATTGCAAAGACAACTTGAAATATTAAAGGAGATGGGTTGTAATGCAATCCGTACTTCCCATAATCCGCCTGCACCTGAGTTACTTGATCTTTGCGATAAGATGGGTTTTGTAGTAATGGATGAAGCATTTGATGTATGGCGGAGAGGAAAGAAAAAATATGATTATCATTTGTTTTTCGATGAGTGGCATCAACGCGATCTTGAGGCACAGATAAAGCGTGATCGTAATCATCCTTGTGTTATGATATGGAGTATAGGAAATGAAATATCTGAACAAAGAGATACAAGTGGATTTCGTTTGGCAAGAGAACTTGCTGCAATTGTTCACAGTCTTGATACAAGTCGCCCGATAACCACTGCCAATAACAATCCTGATACAACCAATCAAATAATTAAATCAGGCGCTATTGATCTTACAGGATATAATTATCATCAAAATGATTATCCAAAATTTCATGAGCGTTATCCCGGTAAAATATTTATCGGCACCGAAACAACTTCTGCATTGGAAACAAGAGGTTATTATCAAATGCCTTCAGACAGTTTATATTTCTGGCCATATCAAAACGTGAATGGCAAAAGAGTAAATGCAAAGATGAATAAGGATAACACAGTTTCTGCATACGACCAGGTACGTGCCCCATGGGCTTCTACACATGAAGAGTCGTGGAAGATCATAAAGAAATATGATTTTCTTTCGGGCATGTTTATCTGGACAGGTTTTGATTACCTCGGCGAGCCAACACCTTATTCATGGCCTTCACGAAGTTCATACTTTGGCATAATTGATCTTGCAGGTTTTCCGAAAGATGTTTATTACATGTACCAAAGTGAATGGACTGATAAAACAGTGCTACACATTTTTCCGCACTGGAACTGGAATAAAGGCGACAGTGTAGATGTGTGGGCTTACTACAACAATGCTGATGAAGTTGAATTATTTCTTAACGGAAGATCATTGGGTGTAAAGAAAAAACAAGGCGATGATCTGCATATTATGTGGCGGGTAATGTTTGAGCCCGGAACGATTAAAGCAATATCGAGAAAAAATGCCCGCCTGAATGACAAAGTCGGGCAGGGAAAAATAGTTTTGGCAAAAGAAATTAAAACAGCAGGTGTTGCTGCTAAGATTGAATTGATAGCGGATAGAAAAATAATAAAAGCAAATGGCGAAGACATGAGTTTTGTAACAGTAAGAATTTTGGATGCTGATGGGAATCTTGTTCCCCGTGCTGATAATTTAGTGCAATTTAAAATTGATGGCGAAGCATTTATTGCGTCTGTTGATAATGGTGATCCTGTTAGCCATGAACCTTTCAAAGCCAGTTACCGAAAGGCTTTCAACGGTTTGGCGCTGGCAATTATCCAGTCAAAAGAAAAACCAGGTAAAGTAACATTAACGGCAACATCTGAAGGATTAAAGCAGGCTTCCATCACTATTGATTTAAAATAACAGGATATCTTTAGGATTATGACGAAAACATTATTTTCTACAAAAAATAAAAAAAATATCATGAGTTATAAAACTATTCCCAAATTTTTCTTAATAATAATATTGATTTTTATTTTTGATTCCGGTGTTATGAGCCAGCAAATTGTGCAGCTATCCATCAATTCCAATGCTGCTAAAAATATAATTGACAGAAATATTTATGGTCATTTTTCAGAGCATTTAGGAAGATGTATCTATGATGGTTTTTGGGTAAATGATTCTATGAATATCCCTAAAAAAGATCGCATTCGTTTAGATGTTGTTGAAGCATTAAAAAAGATAAAAATTCCCAATTTGCGCTGGCCGGGTGGCTGCTTTGCAGATGAATATCATTGGAGGGATGGAATAGGCCCCCGCAGCCAGCGGCCAAAGATGGTTAATACAAATTGGGGCGGCGTTACAGAGGATAACAGTTTTGGAACCAATGAATTTTTAGAACTGTGCTCTCTTTTAAATTGTGAGCCATATATAGCAGGAAATGTTGGCAGTGGTACAGTTGAAGAAATGGCTAAGTGGGTTGAGTATTTAAATTTTGATGGAGAAAGCCCCATGGCAAATCTTCGTAAGCAGAATGGACATCCACAACCTTACAAAGTAAAGTATTGGGGCGTAGGCAACGAAAGCTGGGGTTGCGGCGGAAATATGACACCTGAATTTTACTCAGATCAATACAAACGTTATGCTACTTATGCAAGAAATTATCCCGGTACTCCATTAAAAAGAATTGCCAGCGGTGCTAATTCAGCAGATTATAAATGGACAGAAACGATGATGAAAAATGTTGGCGCTTCACGCATGTGGGGGCTTTCTTTGCATTACTATACCGTTCCCACAGGTAATTGGAGAAAGAAAGGCTCTGCTACTGCATTTGATGAGAAAGAATATTTTAATACCATGAAGAATTGTTTGCACATGGAAGAACTGGTTACCAAACATTCTGCCATTATGGATAAATATGACAGCGCAAAAAGAGTAGCGCTGGTTGTAGATGAATGGGGTATCTGGACCGATATTGAGCCAGGTACCAATCCCGGATTTTTATATCAGCAAAACAGTTTGCGTGATGCATTGATTGCTGCAACAACTTTAAATATTTTTAATAATCATTCAGATAGAGTAAGAGTGGCAAATCTTGCGCAAACCGTAAATGTATTGCAGGCTCTTATTCTTACCCAGGGAAATAAAATGTTACTTACTCCAACCTATTATGTTTTTGATTTGTACAAAATTCATCAGGATGCAAAATTCATTCCCGTGCAATTTGAAAGTCCGGATTATTCAGTTGGTGATCAAAAAATACCGGCACTTAATATTTCAGCTTCAAAAGATTCTTTGGGTGCAATACATATTTCACTGGTAAATCTTGATCCATCAAAAAATCTAACAATAAAGGCTGCTTTAGATGATAATTGGAAAACGGTTACAGGGCAGATACTTACTTCAAAAAATCTTACAGACATTAATACATTCGATAAACCTGTTAATGTAAAATCAACAATGTTTAATAAAGCCAAAAAAGAAGGTAACAATTTGATAGTTGAATTGCCTGCTCAATCAGTTGTTGTTTTAGAATTAAAGTGATCGCAAATAATTCAGTTGTTTCTTATAAAGATTTTCAGTACGCTTCCTGTAATTGAATTAAAGTAATGATTAAGAATAAAACTATGATTAAGTATAAAACTATAAGATCTTTTTTAGTTTGTTTTATATCCATGTTGTGCTTTCAAGTGTATGCACAAAATAACACGAACGGAAAATTAGCTCCTAAGCCTTTATATGTTGATCCCATTTATGATGGTGCTGCAGATCCTGTTGTTATATGGAATAAGAAAAAGAAAAGGTGGTTCATGTTATATACAAATCGACGTGCAACTATAAACGATACAACAGGTGTTAAATGGGTGCATGGAACAAGGATTGGTATTGCAGAATCTAAAGATGGCAGTACCTGGAAGTATGTAGATACAGCCAACATCAATTATCGTCCTGTTGCTGATTATACTCATTGGGCTCCTGAAGTTATTGAGAACAATGGTATCTATCATATGTACTTAACTTATGTTCCCGGCATTTTTGATAATTGGAATCATCCGCGAAATATCATCCATCTCACCAGTAAAGACCTTTTCAATTGGCAGTACCAGGCAACATTACAACTGGCCAATGATAAAGTGATTGATGCATGTGTATTTCAATTGCCTGATGGTAACTGGCGCATGTGGTATAACAATGAAAGAGATGGAAAGTCTATTTACTATGCTGACAGTAAAGACCTCTACAATTGGCAGGATAAAGGTAAAGCCATAGCAGCAAGAGGTGAAGGACCTAAAGTATTTAAGTGGCAAAATACTTACTGGATGATTATAGATGTATGGAAAGGTATGGAAGTTTATCAATCGGATGATTTACTTAAATGGAAAAAACAATTAACACGATTGCTTGAAGAACCGGGTACAGGCAAAGATGATCAGGCTATAGGAGGGCATTGTGATGTTGTAGTAAATAATGATCGTGCTTATATATTTTACTTCACTCATCCCGGCAGATCAAAAGCAAATCCTGCTCCTGCACAATCAGTGGAAGCACGAAGAAGTGTTATACAATTAGTAGAATTAAAGTATAAAGATGGCGAGTTAACATGCAATCGTGATGAATCAATCTACATCCACTTAAAACCAACAAAAAAATGAAAATTTAATTATGAGAAAATTATTTTTTGTTGCTTTACTTATATTTCTTTCAACATTATTAATTGGAATTGATAAGCCAATTTT
>OLLO01000560.1_pt1 | contig 11536 bp, 8 predicted proteins | sample 1604551 | NCBI WGS metagenome assembly OLLO01 (sample SAMEA104055720, study PRJEB20765) | soil metagenome | biome: Arctic tundra; feature: Polygonal ground; material: soil | place: USA | collected 2011-09 | depth 0-0.5 m
TGCAGCATAAGGATATGAATCCTTTGCAGAATGAGTAGCAGTAGTATCGTTAATAGGAAGAAACTGCAGCAATTTTAATCCTGTCTGCTTTGCCCAATCAACTAACAATTTAATATCATTGAATTCCCCGGTACCAAAACCTTTTTTGCTTCTCAAACTAAATACGGGTATGGCAACTCCGGCTCCTTTCCATCTCGTTTGTAAATGTATAAATCCATCATGCAAAACTGTAGCCTTCTTTTTAACAGGTTTATGTTGCAAAATGCGATCACTGCCATCTTCATACATAAAAGTTTTACTCTTCGTATTATAAATGCCATACTTATACGGGAGAGGAAAATCTTCTTTACTTAAATTTATTTTAATACTGAACCAATTACCGTCAGGTTTTAGTGGTAAGAGTTTTTTTACATCCCAGTTTTTAAACATTTTTCCCGAGCCTGTAATGCAAATCCATTCATCTGCATTTAATAAAGGAGCTTTTACTTTAAATTCATGCGTATAAAATTTTGGCGCCTTTAGTTTTGGCGTTTTACTTTGCTGTTGTAACAAAACCTGCTGAAAAGGCTTTGTGTAAAAAGCATTTTCAATATTACCTTCGGAATTCCAGATATCTATTAATACAATTTCTTTTGTCCGGTAAGCTGCGGGATTTACAATTCTGTCTTTATCTGCGTCTAAAATATCAACATTCCCCTCTTCACGTAAAATGTATCGGTAATTTATTTCTTCCTGATTCTTACCAGGAATTTCAATTGTACCATACCAAAATTCATAATTTAAATAAGATAATGCAAACGCCTCCGCAGCTTTATCATTTCCTAAAGCATCAATATTCCCTGAAACAAAAATTGTTTGCCCATACCTGGTATGATAGCGTAAATAAAAATGGATAGTCATCAAGAGTAGCGTTAAAGGGCAGCAATTTAATCAACTAAAAAGAGAATAATAAATCTTTAATAAAAAACCCACATGAAGTGGGTTTAAAATTTTAATTTTGAAGGCCTTTTTAAAAAATTAAGTGACCAAAAATTAAAGCAACTAATAGGAAAAGCCTCCTACATGCTGGCAAACTAATGCATATGTGCCCGCTTGTAAATTGAGATGAAACCTGCCTTCACTATTTGCTGTAACACCCTGTGTACTTTCTTTTATGAATACAGAAGAAAATGGAAGAAGGTTACCCTGCCCGTTAAACACCGAGCCATGAATGCTTTGCGAAGAAGAATTAATTGAAAAAAATAACAGGGAAATAAAAACTGAATTCCGGATTGCCAAAAAATACATTCACGAATTTAAACAGAAATCAATAAGAAGGTGAAGTAACCTTTTTCTTCCTTAAAAAACTTCCTGTCATAGCTGCAAAGCCTGCAACCACTCCGCCGATCAATGCGGTAGCAAGCATTAATAAATATGGGCTGTCAATTTTTAAAATGAGCAAGGAAACTTTATGTGCAAGGATATGATCGTTGTTATTACTTATCCAAAAACTTAATCCGCCCCATAATAAAAACAACGCAAGAAAACCTGTAAAAAAACTTTTACCTGCGCCTTGCGGAATTAATGCGGCAACTATAAATGCAACTATTGCAATACTCCACCATGGAAAATACAGGCATGCTGCAAAGCTTAATAGCATTATTAGAATTATGGAGACTATGAATTTCATTTGAGTTACCTCACCCTCGTTCCCTCTCCAGCCTCATCTGCCCTTCGGGCACCTTCTCCAAAAGGAGAAGGGAAATGGATGATAATCTGTTTGAGGGAGGCCGGGCATTTTTAAAAATTAAAAAATTGTTTTTTACATTTCAAAATTCAATCATTTATCAACTTCATCTGCACATTTGCATATCTACACATCCGCACATTCGTTAGCTTTTACTAAAGGTCATTTTCCATTTTACTTTTGCATCCTTTTCTTCTGATTGTTTCATTACCCAGATAGTATAATATTTTCCTGCAACCCAGGTGTCAATAAAATTATCGTAATATTTACTGCCGGGGTTTCCGCTTTGCCCACCGGGATAAACGCCCCAGGCTTCGGTTTCAGGGGTTAGGCTTACAATCATTCTCCAGCTGGGACCATGATCGTGCTTAGCTGCATTTATACAATGAGTGCCGCCGCCAATTGGTAAATGCATACGGCTTAATGCATCCAGCTTTGTAAGATGAGTAACTTTAGTGTCTTTAAATTTTACCCATTCAAGCTTGCCCTGAGCATCAAGCATTGACAATTCAACTACTGCTTTTTTAAAAGAAGAAGTTACATCATCGGCAAGCGTTTCCTTCTGAGGTGTTGTTATATCATCCAGAAATTTAAATGTCGAATCTTTTAAAACACCTTCCAGCAAAGTACTTTCATAGGGTTTCATAATAACTTTTGGAGCCTTGGCATATTCATCATGCCAAACAACAGAATCGAAATTTTTCCAGGCAAAATAAAAAACAGTAGCGCCTTTTGAATTAATATTATTTCTAAAATCCCATGTTCTCAACAGATCAAAATATTTTTTTTGCTCAGCATTCAATTCGTTTTGCTTCATGTTTTTTAAAAAGACAGGCATAGCCATTTCTGCAAAAACATCATAGTTATCTGTCTGCAAATTCTTCATATCATCTGCAGTAATATTATTCATTGCATTTAATCGCCGATTAATATAAATTCCACGATATGGCGGATAATTTCTACCAAGATAATATGGGTAAGTAGAATCAGCAGGACGCTGATTTGCGCTGCTTACAAAATTTCTTTCAGGGTTATATTGAAAAGGCGTTTCATCCATTGGTATCATAGCCTGCCACATGTAACTGCTGTCTATACCCGGCATTACAAAATCTCCCTGTCCAGTCCATTTTGCAGGAAATTCGCCCTGGGTTTTAATTGCAATGTCTCCATTTTTACAGGCAAATACACAGTTTTGTCCCGGTGTATGCAAATTGATCACAGCTGCAGAATAATCTGCATAGTTTTTTGCATGATCAAGCAGGTAAAATATTTTCAGTTCATTGCTTGGATCATGAGCTTTCCATCTTACAGCATAGTTTTTATTATTAACTGTTCTGTTACCGCTAAAATTTTTATCGTACATCACTGGACCAAAAACAGTATATGCAACTGTATCAATAAAATCCGGCTTGCCTTTTATTTTTATTGTTTCAAATCTAAATTCTGTTTTTTTCCATTTATTATTAAACCAATATTCTTTTCTGCTGTCATCTTTAAATTTTATTTCATAATAATCTCTCACATCTCTTCCTCCATTGGTAAACCCAAATGCGCAGCTATCATTAAAGCCAATGATGATGCCTGGAGATCCAGGGAAACTTACACCGTATGCGTTAGAAGTTGGCGTAGAAATTTGCATTTCATACCAAAGCGATGGCAGGTTTAAACCGAGATGAGGATCGTTGCATAAAATGGGTGAGCCGCTTTGTGTTTTCTTACCACTAACTGCCCAGTTATTGCTTCCGTTATCCTTATCGGGCTTACGTTCTGTGATTGAAATTGGCTCCTGGTTAAAATATAATGAATCGGATGTTGGAGGTTTTGTTACCTGAACTTTTGGTTTTTGATAAACTGTTCCTTTGGGAATAATGGGATCAACAGAATCCTGAATTACAGGAAAAAGTTTTGCAAAATCTTCTTTAGAGAAATAATTTTTTGCATTTGTCATTTCAAAATCATCATCATGCCCTGCAAGATCGAACGACATATATTTAAGAAATAAAGCTGATTTTAAATTGCTCCATTTCTCAGGTTTATAACCAATAAGTTTATATTCCAGCGGCAAACTGCTCTCTGTCAGGCTTTCAATATATGCATTTACACCAGCTGTATAATTATCACATTCAGATTTAGTGTCAGGATCATTTTCCATTTCTTTTAAAGAACTTTCTGCAGCATACACCATTCCCAATCTTCTAAATTCGCGGTCGTGATTTAATGCCACATCACCAATAACTTCACTTGCTCTTCCGGCAGCAGACAGCGTTTGTAACTCCATTTGCCACAAACGAAACTTTGCATGCAAATAGCCCTGAACAAAATATGCATCGTTTTCCTGCTCAGCAAAAATGTGGGGCACAAGGCGCTCATCTAAATAAACATTTACTTTACCGGCAAGCTGAGGAAATGAAAGGTCTGCAGTAAAATTTTCATTAACCGGTTCTGCATTTTGCCATACGCCATGTTGAGGACTAAGCAATCTTCCTAAAGGTGCCGATAATAATATTCTTGAATTAAGAATTACAATTAATGAAACAGTTATGAATGCGAAAATAATAAAAGGGATAACTCTCATAATTGATTTGATAATGTAAAATACTTAAAAAAGTAATCAGTGATAAATTATAGTAATAAGTTGTAAGTATTTTTGATCATGGAGAATATTTCACAGGACACAAAGAATATTTTAGGATTGCAATTGCCAACCGACCCACGATGGGTTGATCTTGCAAGTATTTCTTTAGAAGATATTTTAACAGATCATGCTTACTGCGAGCAGAAAGCAGCCAACAGTTGCATTTCTCTTATCACAAAATATAATGATAAAGAGAAATTGGTTGATGAACTTTCTCCTATTGTTACAGAAGAATGGGGGCACTTTCGTTTGGTTTTATCAGAGTTAAGAAAAAGAAATTTACCCTTGGGCAGGCAACGAAAAGATGAATACGTAAATAAACTATTGGAGTTTCAAAAAAAAGGCGGCAGTCCTGAAGAAAGATTTTTAGATCAATTGCTGACTATGGCATTGATTGAAGCCAGAAGTTGTGAACGATTTAAAAGATTAAGCGAAGGATTAACTAATGAATACCTGAGAAATTTTTACAGGAAGTTTATGGAAAGTGAGGCAGGTCATTATACTTTATTTATTACACTGGCAGAAACATATATCAATAAAGAAAAAGTGCGGGCAAGATGGAAGGAATGGCTTACTTACGAAGCTAACGTAATAAAAAATCTTGAGATTAGAGGTGATAGAGTGCATTAAATTTGCGTCATTGCGAATCCCGGTAAATGGCTACTGTGCGTTGGTATCGGGACTCGCAATGACGAATCGTTAGCAAAATTTTTATTAAAATTGCAGTTCAAACCTTAAAATTATTTTCTCTTGATGGTCGGTGTCGACACCGACCAGGTAAGAAGGAATAAAAATAACTTTACTTTAAAAGAATGTATAAAAGAGCTCAAACCAAAGAATATATCTTTGACAATACTCTTTTAAATATTAAGTATAAATATCTTCCTTTAAAATTATAATATGATAAAACAATTTCTCACATCTGTACTGTTATTTGTTTCTATTTTTTCTTTTGCACAAAGTGATATTCTAAAATCAAACCGCATAGCTTCTGTGATAAAAATAGATGGTGATGCATCAGAATGGCACCTGCCACTCAGGTTTTATGATAACAGCACCAAATTATTCTTTGATTTTTCTAATGACGATAATAATTTATATCTGTGCTTTCAAAGTAAGGATGATGCAGAGCAAATGAAAATTATGCGTGCAGGTATTACAATTACATTAAGTACAAAGGGTAAAGGCAAAAGCAAAGCTTCTATAAAATTTCCACTGCAACAAACAGCAACTGACAAAACCAATACATCCACGCAACCTTCTGATGGTGAAAGAAGGAAAAATAATTTTTCTGTACAAAACGCTATGATGGAAGTAAAAGGTTTTAAAACCAAAGATGGAATAATTGCTGTTAATGATAACTCTGGTATAAACGTAGCAATGAACCGGGATGATAATAAAAAACTTACCTATGAAATTTCTATACCCCTAAAGGAATTATCAGGAGATGATTATACAAAAGATTTTGCAAAAGACATAGAGCTGGCAGTGGAAGTACACGCTTTAAAACAAAATGGTTCGGGTGGAGAACGGAATTCTTCAGGAAGAGAAGGTGGTGGAAGAATGGGCGGTGGCGGTGGTGGTATGCACCGCGGCGAAATGAATGGTGGAGGCAGATCTGGTGATAGGCAAAAGAATGAGCAGGATGGAAATCAGAAAATTAATCCTGACAGAACAGCTATGTTTGAAAAAACAGAATTTAAACAAAAGTTCACTTTAGCAAAGCAATAGTTTTTCTTAAGCAGTATTCATATTTTATGGCAATCATCATTAATTGTTAGTTGTTGTATTAACGTAAGGCAGGATTTTTGAGAAGAAAGTCAATTATGGCAAACCAGTCAGATGAAGAATTTTATAACTACCAGGATCAAAAATTAAAGGAACAAAATCGAAGATGGATAAATAAATTGTCATCTTCATTTCCTGCATTACAAAGCAGGAATTATAAACTATATTTTAGCGGACAGCTAATTTCTCTCGTCGGTACATGGCTGCAAATAATAGCGCAGGGATGGCTGGTATTAAAGCTTACCAATTCCGCATATCTTATTGGTCTTATTGCAGCGCTTAGCACACTGCCATCGCTTCTGTTCACGCTTTTTGGCGGAGTGATAGTTGACAGATTTCCGAAAAGAAAAATATTATTAATTACCCAATCATGTGCAATGGTGCTGGCATTAATTTTAGGGATACTAACAATTTTAAAAGTTATCACTATTTGGCAAATTGGCTTATTAGCTTTTTTATTAGGGTTAGTAGCTGCCGTAGATGCACCTGCACGCCAGGCTTTTGTACCGGAAGTGGTAACTAAAGATCAGCTTCCTTCAGCCATTGCACTTAACTCCGGCGCTTTTAATTCAGCACGGGTAATAGGTCCTGGCATTGCCGGAATTTTAATAGCAATTGTTGGCACCGGCGGCGCATTTATAATTAATGGCATAAGTTATATAGCTGTAATTATTGCTTTATTAAACATGCGTGTAAAAAATATTGCTAAATATAAAAAGCAACATCCGCTTATTGCCATCAAAGAAGGTTTATCGTATTCATTCACTCATCCTCTTATCCGTACGCTCATAATTCTTACAGGAATTTCTTCCATTTTTGGATGGTCTTATACCACCCTTATGCCTTTTATTGCGCAAAATACATTTCATTTAGATGCAACAGGGATGGGCTCCTTGTATGTTGCCACCGGTTTGGGGGCTTTGCTGGCTACCATATTTATATCGGTGTTTTCAAAAAAAGTTTCACCCGTTATTTTTATTATTGGCGGCAATATGCTCTTTGCTTTAAATCTTATTTTATTCAGCAATACAACACATTTACATTTTGCTTTGCCGCTATTATTTATGGCAGGCTTTGGATTGATCTGCCAGTTTGCTACCATAAATACAACTATTCAAAGTTTGGTAAAAGATGAATTTCGTGGACGGGTGATGAGTATTTATGTATTGATGTTTCTTGGTCTTGCGCCAATTGGAAATTTTGAAGTAGGATGGTTGTCAGAAAAATGGGGAACTGATTTTGCCATGAGCTTTGGCGCTGTGATTGTGTTCATTTCGGGTCTTACAATTTATTTAGCCCGAAATAAAATAAGAGAGGCTTATTTAAAGTATAAAAAAACCGATTAATTTTTTTTTAGTTAAGAAATTTGAATTGCACTATAACCCGGTAGAAACAGGGTTTGTAGAAAAGCCCGAAGAATATTTGTACAGCAGTGCAAGAGATTATTATAAAGGCAAAGGGATAATAGAAATTGCAAGATGGGATACTTTAATTTTATAGATTATTATAGGCACAAGTACGCTCTAGACAAGGCTAAACTGCATACTTTCGCCAGTGGGGGCAATTTTATCCTTTAATTTTAAAAGGTATGTTTTTCATATAGCAAGCAATCCTGCATGAACAAAAGAAATTTTTTTTACGTTCGTTTACAGCGGTTCTGGAAAACATTGGGGCCCGGCCTTATTACCGGTGCCAGCGATGATGACCCTTCTGCAATTACCACCTTTTCTCAGGCCGGTGCTAAGTTTGGTTTAGCTAGTTTATTCACAGCCATTTTTACTTTTCCTATACTTGCCGCTACCCAGGAAATGTGTGCAAGAATAGGGCTGGTAACAAATAAAGGCCTTGCAGGTGTGCTAAAAAACTATTACCCCAAGTGGGTATTATATGCTGTAATAGCCATTACCTGTCCGGCTTTTTTATTAAACATTGGCGCGAACATAGCCATATTGGGAGCAGTGGGTAATTTATTATTTCCATCCATTGCCACTGCGTATTTCAGTGTTGGTTTTACCTTTCTATTGTTACTGATCATGCTATGGCTTTCTTACAACAAACTGGAAGCTGTGATGAAATATGTTTGTTTAAGTTTACTGGTATATACCATTGTTCCGTTTCTTTCTCATCAGCAGTTTACTGATATTTTAAAAAATACTTTTATTCCCAGTTTCAGTTTTGACAAAGACTTTCTTATCATATTAACCAGTGTGTTTGGGGCTATCATTTCTCCTTATGTTTTTTTCTGGCAAACTTCTACTGAAGTAGAAAACCATGAAAAAAGAAATGAATACCTCACAAAAAATAAGAACAGGTTTCTCTTTATCCGTATGCGAAAAGATATTTTATATGGAGCATTCTTTGCAGTGCTCATCATGTATTTTATTATATTAACTGCAGGTACGGTATTGCACAAAAACAACATCCGAGAAATAAACACTGTAAAAGATGCTGCTATGGCACTGGAGCCATTAGGCGGAAATTTATCTTATTTATTATTTTCAATCGGGGTGATTGGAACAGGTTTCATTATCATACCGGTGCTATCGGGATCAATATCTTATATTCTGTCAGATGCATTTAAGTGGAAGGCAGGCTTCAATAAAAAGTTTTATGAGGCGAAGCATTTTTATATTATTATTCTCATAGCTATGTGCATTGGTCTTTTAATGCCCCTGGCCGGTATAAATCCGATAAAAGCCCTGCTGTTTACAACCTTTTTATATGGTATTACTGCGCCGGTATTAATAGGTATTATACTGCACATCAGTAATAATAAAAAAATCATGGGCGCTCATACCAATGGCAATGTATCAAATATACTTGGTGGATTTGCTTTAGCACTCATGACCGGCTGCATCATTACATTAGTTTACCTGGCAATAAAAAATTAATCATATTTATTATTGACTCCTTTGCGTCCCATCAGTTTATATGTTTGAAAATAAAAGGCTTCAAATTTTAAATTTACACTCTAAAACTTAAAGCCATGCAAACACAAAATACAAAAATGGGTATTGATTTCCCTCCATGATCGGTGTCGACAACGACCAAGTATTAGAAAGAGATGCAGGCGGAAGTATCATACAACATTGGCGTATTGGCGAAATTGAAAATGTTTTAATTCCAGTAATTAAAATTGATAAACAAAAACAAATAGCCCAACTCATTCAACTGAAGAAGGAGAAGAAAAGGCGATAGAATTTATTCAACAGTAACCAATGTTTTTATTCCCTTTGAAAATGTTTTCTCTTTATAGAGAAATGTTTTTACTATTAGCAGTCATCTGCAGACACTGCGCCAACAGGAATTTTATCAAAAAAAACTGCTGATGAAAAACCCAACACCTATCATTGAAAGTAAAATAGCAAAATACCATAACCATCGCTTACCTGTTAAAATGGAGATAGCAGATATAGCAATGGCAATTTGAAACAGCGTTACTGCACGGGCAAGAATAACATGTTTATCCAAATATACTTTTGACTTTTTTTGAAAGTCTTCAGCAATTTCTTTAATTGACTGTTGTTCCGTTTTATATTTTTCTATTTGGGCGTTACCTTTTAAAGGACTAAGAGCTGTTATTTCTGCCTTTATACCTTTTGCCTGGTAATAGGCCCATTGATCGGAAGCTTTTATTTGTTCTATAAGCGCTTCATTTGAATAATGCCCGGCCATAAGCCCAGCTATAGCAGCTAATACAGCCATAAACGCAGTGGATATAGCCAGGTATAACAACCATCCTTTCCCTTCTTTTGCACGCTCATTAATCTCCTCGTGCAGGTGTTCTGTTGGCACTTCAATATCTTCCATCTTTTAAAAATTAATTTATTTTAAAGATAAAATTATAAATTATAAAACAATTAGTTCTTAGTACTTTATTGGCACCAGGAAGCAGACTACAGATCAGGATTTATTATTTATCCCCGGCCGTGTCTCCATAAGACCCTTGTGTGCGGCAGGACGCGGCAGCAGCAGGAAGGTAAGAAAAACAAATTTATTTGATAACCCGCCGTGTCCTGCTCAGCTTAGGCTATGAGTAGAGAACACGGCTGAGGGGAAAACACAACACCGGAGGACATAGAAAATGCAACTGGCATATGTTTTGCCTTATAAAACTAACCGACTATATCGATTTTCACAAATTAAGGATAAATAAAAATTATTATAAAAAGAAAAATCATGAAAGCATTTACTAAATTTTTCGCAACATCTGTTCTATTAACTATTTTTTATACGGTTAATCCAATACAGGTAAAAGCACAGGGTGCGTCTGTTAACTTTCAGGTTTTTTATGATGACTTAAGTCCTTACGGGCAATGGATAGATTACCGGGGATATGGTTATGCATGGGTTCCTTCCGCAGGTCCTGATTTTATACCATATTCTACCGGCGGACATTGGGTATGGACTGATTACGGCTGGACATGGGTATCTGACTACGATTGGGGATGGGCACCATTCCATTACGGAAGATGGGATTATGATAATTATTATGGATGGGTGTGGATTCCGGATAATGAATGGGGCCCGGCATGGGTTTCCTGGAGAAGAAGTGGCGGATATTATGGATGGTCACCGCTTTCACCGGGTATTTCATTTAATATGGCAATCGGTAATTATAATCCACCTGCCGATCGATGGATCTTTTTGCAGGATCGTTACATGGGGCGAAATGATATTCATAATTATTATAGGCCACGGAACAACAATCAGACCTATATCAATAATTCAACAGTAATCAATAATACGTATGTGGACAACAATAGGCATACTACTTACATATCCGGGCCACGAAGAGAAGATGTACAAAGAATAACGGGCAATCAAATAAAGCCTGTTTCGATAAGAGAAAATTCTACACCAGGGCAAAGATTAAACAATACAGGATTAAATATTTATCGTCCACAGATCTCAAAAGCAAATACCAATGTTAGACCTGCAAAAATAGCAGACAAAAAAGATGTAAAACCAATAGGCGAAAGACAACAGTCACCGCAACAACAGAGAACACAACCAGTTCAACAACCCAGACAACAGGTACCGCAACAACAGAGAACACAACCGGTTCAACAACCCAGACAACAGGTACCACAACAACAGAAAACACAACCGGTTCAACAACCCAGACAACCTAGACAACAGTTACCGCAACAACAGAGAACACAACCGGTTCAACAACGTCAACAACAAATCAGACAACAACCACAGCAACAACAGAGAACACAACCGGTTCAACAACGTCAACAACAAATCAGACAACAACCACAGCAGCAACAGAGAACACAACCGGTTCAACAACCCAGACAACAGGTACCGCAACAACAAAATCAACAACCGGTTCAACAACGCCAACAACAAATCAGACAACAACCACAGCAACAACAACA
>OLLO01000195.1_pt1 | contig 11408 bp, 10 predicted proteins | sample 1604551 | NCBI WGS metagenome assembly OLLO01 (sample SAMEA104055720, study PRJEB20765) | soil metagenome | biome: Arctic tundra; feature: Polygonal ground; material: soil | place: USA | collected 2011-09 | depth 0-0.5 m
TTGTTTTTATATTGAGTCATTGGTCATTAGGCCATTGGTTGGTAATTACTATTGACGAATGACTTATTGACTAATGACTAGTTTACAATTGACGATGTAAAAATAACTAACAATGCCTGTAAAAGCATCATGCCATCAATGCAGGCAAGATAGATTACGTCGGAGTTGTTCTTTTTGCTAAATTCTATTGCAATAACTGTAGCTGCAGCCGAAACCAACATAGCAATTAACTGTATGCTATCAGGCAAATAAATAAAATGAATTATAGAAAGCGCTATAAAGATCATTAAAAGGAGATAGCAAAGTATATAAGATCTTTTTACACCCAGTTTCACAGAAAGTGTGGCAATACTCTCTTTCCTGTCAACTTCAGTATCCCTGATATCAAACAATAAACAAAGAATAAACATGAAGATGAATCTTCTTAAAAAGATCAATTGAAATGAAAGCCCTGAAAAATTTGCTTCATCTATAGGGAACCAAACCGTAACTAATGTCCATAAAAGAGCGAGTGTAACGATCTTTAGCAATCCGAAATCTTTAATTCTTTTTTTATGTGTAAAGTGTAAAAAGGGAAATGAATATAAAAAGGCGATAGCGCCAAGTACCAGTAATATAATAAAATGCTTAAGACGAAAACTGAACAGGCTATATATGATTAATGCTACCCCAAATGCAATTAAAATTTTATGAATGTCTTTATTTTTTAAAGACCATGCAAGCCGCCTGGAATTTACAACAGCAGTTGTTTTAAAAAGATAATGCATGTTATACTGAACAAGTGTGGCGCCAAATACAAATAAATAAAAACTGAGATCGTTTAGCCTGAAATGTAATAGCAGATTAGTTTCTATACACATTGCAACAGCACAAATTGAAATAAAAAGGCTGCCGAATAAAAAAATCTCACTGATCTTTTTGAACACAACTATCTTATTAAAACAATTGTTTCAGATGTAGCTGTATCGCTTTTGTTTTGTGCTTTATCTTTTAATACAAACTTAAAAACGCAGGTATCATTTCTATTACATTGCGGGCCTAATATTGGCGGATAACCTGATACATTATACCCATAAGTAACTGTAATTTCTCCGGATTGATTTTTACCGGTAGGGAAAGAAGGTATTTTATACAACTGTTTAAACCTGCTGTTCACACATTTGGGCTCAAACTTTTCTACATACAATGAATCCTGAAGATCTCCCTCTGCATCTGTAAAAGATAAGGTGAATTTTATAATGTCGCCGCTACGGAATACTTTGTTATTAGCAGACTTGTATTTTAATTGAGGGATTGTTGAATACTTATTTTTATTACAGGAGAATAAGAATAAGATGAATATGGAAAATAAAATTGTGTTACGCATCTTTGTATTTTGAATATCAAATTTAATTATTATTCGCTGAATAACACACCTGAAATATCAGATTGGGAAAATAAGATCTTCCATGCTTCCTTCTACAATTTTGATAGAATGGCGCTGGAGCTTTTTCAATTTCAATATCAACATAACGATGTTTATCGCCAATTTGTGAATTCTGTTCATGTTAGTCCTGAAAAGGTTGATTCTGTTTCAAAAATTCCATTTTTACCTATACAGTTTTTTAAAACTAATGTTATTAAAACAACTGAATTTGAGCCGGAGGTAATTTTTGAAAGCAGTGGTACAACACAAACTCTCAATAGCCATCACTATGTTAAAAATGTAGAACTATATAAAAAATGCTTTACCCAATGTTTCGGGCTTTTTTATGGACCCGAAAATGAATGGTGTATCCTGGCGCTATTGCCGTCTTATCTTGAAAGAAAAAATTCTTCTTTAATAACCATGACAGAGGAATTAATAAAACGCAGCGGTCACTCTTTAAGCGGCTTTTATTTAAAAGATCATGAAAAACTATATCAGACGTTACTGCACAATGAAATTCTGCAACAGCCCACTTTGCTGATAGGTGTAACGTTTGCGTTGCTTGATTTTACAGAAAAATTCAACATGCGTTTAAGCAATACGGCTATTATGGAAACCGGCGGAATGAAAGGAAGACGGGAAGAAATAACCAGGGATGAAGTACATGATATTCTGCAAAAAAAATTAGGAGTGCAGCAAATACATTCAGAATATGGAATGACAGAAATATTATCCCAGGCGTATTCAAGAGGTAATGGAATATTTAAATGCCCGCCGTGGATGAAGGTTGTAATAAGAGAAGAAGATGATCCGTTCTCAATAAAATTATCATCACTAAATACAAAAAAAACAGAGACAGGAATAATAAATATTATTGACCTGGCAAATGTATATTCCTGTGCTTTTATTGCCACAGAAGATATGGGAAAATTACATCACAATGGTTCTTTTGAAGTGTTGGGAAGATGTGATAATACAGATATAAGAGGCTGCAGCCTGCTGAGCAGCTAATATTTATTCTTGAGGCATAGTATTTGTAATATCCCGAAAGATTTATTAATCATTAAAACATATTAAACATGAAAAAATTATTATTTCTTGTAATGCTCACATTTACTATTGGCATTGCCGCCAAAGCCCAGGATGATAAGGATAAGGTTAAAAAAACATCCACTCCTATCCAAACAGTGCACAACACATTTAGCCGTCATAAAAAATACAAAGGCTATAAAGTAATACATCAGCACCATGGCGTTACACGCAAACATAAAGTAGATTATAAACATGGGACTGTAAAAAATAAAACAGATAAATAATTTTAAAGTTTTAAAAATGAATAATAAAAGGTATTAGGGCACAGACAAGCGATACACCAGGATAATAATATTAAATGTAAAATATATCCGGCAACTAAAAAAATATAAGCCAGCCAAGCTTATATTTTTTATATGTTACCCGACCTGGATTCGAACCAAGACAATCAGAATCAGAATCTGATGTACTACCGTTATACTATCGGGCATTGAACTGCAAATGTAATATCTAATGTATTATTTTTTACCAGTCTTCTTAAAGAATAATAAACCTTTCTCCCTTATAGTCTCAGCTATCCTTAGTATCTTAAAATAAAAAAGTAATTGCTGTTTGTAGTCTGCGGATACGGACTTATACACTACGATTGAAAAAAGTAGAGTCCTGAGTTTTTTGGTCTTATTATGATTATTTAAGAAGATAAATTAAGCATTATTTTCTATTATTTCAATATCAGGTTTACATTCATCAATCAATTTAACCCTACCACGATTACTCCTGGTGATTCTTGAATACAATGATATTTCCCGATCGAACAAAAAGCGAAAAAAAAGTTTCGTCCATGAAGTATGTGAAATAAGTGAATCGTAAAATGAACCCGCCTTGCGTTTTATTTGAGGAAGTTTATTCCAGGGAACGGATGGAAAATCATGATGCTCATTATGATAACCCACATTAAAAGATACTGTATTCAATATGCCATAGTAAGAATAGGTTTCCTGATTTTCATGGACAACGTAATGCTCCTGTATCCAACGGGCACCAAGGGGATGTAGGCCGACAGAAAAGAAAAGACTAAGTGTTAAATAAATAATTGATTTGCTTCCAAAAAAATACAAAATGCAGGTAACAAAAATTATTTGCACAACATAATTTAGTACCATCCACTTATCAAATGGTTTGATTTCTTTTAACCTGGAGAGCCTGAAAAATTGAAAGAATGGGTAAAATAATAACCAAAATACTTTACCTATAAAATAATTATTGATAAGCTTTGCTTCCCATTTGTTTGGAAGGTCTCCGTCCAGTTCATACACTCCCTGAAATGAATGATGCTTTAAATGATACCGGGTAAAAGAAACAGCACTTGGAAACACCTGTGGCATATTAGCAAAAATGCCTGCTAAAATATTTGCACCAGGATTTTTGAATATGAGCTTGTGCGAACACTCATGAATCATAACAAATAAAGCATGATTTGCAAATGCGCCAAAAAGGTAAGCTGTTAATATTATCGCCCACCAAGCCTGTGAAGAAAGAATTATTGCTGCTGTAATTTGAAGTGCAACAACGGCAATTATAATAAGAAATGATGAAGGATTTTTTCCTATCAGATTTCTTATATCAGGATGACTTTTTAGTATCTCTTTTGTTCTTAAACGATGAGGTTCAGGATTTGACAAATGAATAAATCTATTCTCTTTCATAATTAACAACTAAGTAAATGTAAGATAACCTTTCTGATCTGATTATTAAGTGAACCTCTTGTAGGATTCAAATTTGCAACAGGCAAATTATAGAAATGTTTTAACTCTCCGCAGTTGGTGTTCTGTGTATTAGCTTTTAAAGCGCAGCATCACCACCAACAATATAAAAATCATCATTAAAGGTTGGTGGTGAAAACACCAATGGCACAAGTTGATAAAAATTCTATTAAACCCTGGCACTTGCCAAAAAATATTGCTCTATAACTTTTCTTTACAACATCCATCTTTTGCAATAATTAACCTTCTCTTTTTAATTTAAGCGCCCTGGATAAAATGCCTTTGCAAAATTTTAACTTCTTTTTGTTCGGCTTTAAATGTAGTGTGAATCACATTATAGCGAAGCTTTATTTAAAATATTCAGGAACTCAACCGGCAAATGAAACCTTCTGGCATGGTTATGGAACTTTAGGGGGTCATCGCCTGGAATAAACTGGTTTCATAACAAAAAAAGTATTTGAACTAACAGGTTTTCCAGACGTCTTAACCTTCATTTTAAACATAAAAAATTACATCATGAGTACTTCAAATTTTGAAAAGTCATCTACAGAAACTAAAAAAAACCGCAAAGATTACAGGAATGTAATTATTGGGGCATTAGCCGTTGTTCTTGTCGGCGCCGGTGGATATTTAATTGTTGATAAAAATAAATCAACTGAAACTATTCAACAGCAGCAAACACAAATTGCTAAAGTAACTGATGAAAAGAGCGATGTTCAGCAAAGCTTTGATGCATCACTATCACGTCTTGATTCTATAAAAAGTGTGAACAGCAGTTTACAAGGTAAATTAACAGCAAGCAATAGCGAGATCAGTAAAACAAAAGCAGAGATCCGTAGCATTCTTAATAAGAAAAATGCAAGTGCTGCTGAGTTAAACAGAGCTAAACAACTTATTGCCAGCCTCAATGATAAGATCACAAACATGCAGGCAGATGTTGCCCGTTTAACACAGGACAATCAAAACTTAACGCAGGACAAAGTTGTATTAACACAAGAGAAAACAACATTAACTGAAGAAAAAGAAAAGTTGAATCAGGACCTTACAACTACTACAGTTGCCAAGCAGGATCTTGAAAAGAAAGTTGATATTGCTTCTACATTAAATGCATCAAACATTTCTATTACACCTGTAAAATTAAAAGGCAACGGACAGGAAAAAGTTACTTCAACTGCAAAGCGTGTTGATAAATTAAAAATTTCTTTTGATGTTGACAATCGTATTGCACAGCCTGGTACAACTGATATTTATGTATTAGTGTTAGGGCCTGATGGTAAGCCGATAACCAACGAAGCTTTACATTCAGGAACCTTTACAACCCGTGATGAAGGCGATAAATCTTTTACTGCCAAACTTCCGGTTGAGCTTGAGACAGCTAAAAGAAAGAATGTTGAATTTCAATTTACACCTGGTAATTTTCAACAGGGGAATTATACTATCCAAATTTATCAAAACGGATTTAAGATTGGCGAAAGTACCCGTGAGTTGAAGAAAGGCGGCTTGTTTAGCTAATTAATTTCTAAATAGATTTTTTACATCCTATAAAATATCTCTTAAGCAACTTATTAATTTAAGTTGCTTTTAGGTTAACTATTTTGCAGTTCTTTCATTAGGCATATTAGTAACACCACGGCGTGGCTGATCTTTTTTCATTTTTTTCATTTTTTCTTTTTGTTCCGGTGTAAGTATTGCTTCCAACTTTTCATGCTTTTCATTTTTCAATTGCGCCAACTGTTCTTCTTTCTGTTGTTTAGTTAGAGCAGCATTATTTTTTATAACGGCTTTTTCCTGTTTAGTTGATTTGTGAAATGATTTTATCTGCTCTTTTTGTTGTTTGGTGAGATGAAGCTGTTTCATCATTTCTTTCCTTTCTTTTTTATTGTGTTTTACCTGAGCTTCTGCACTTATAGTAAAAGAGAAAAGGAAGATTGCGATCGATAATAATTTAAATATTTTTTTCATATACATTGTTTTTTATAGTAGATGATAATTTATCCTAAAAGTTTATTGAAGATATGTTAAATAAAAAATCCCGCAAATGCGGGATTAAAATTGATTTCTTATCTCAAAAAAAGGAGTTCCCTGTACTTTGGTAGTTCCCATAATTTATCATCTACCAATAATTCTAATTTATCTACATTGTATCGAATATCATCAAAACATGATTTAACCGTATCGCAATAAGCTATTGCTTTTTTTCTTGTATCAATGATTTCATTGGCAACTTTCCTGGCTTCTATCATTTCTTCTACTTTATTGCTCATTGCATTAATATGGTCTGCGATCTTATCAACAATTTGAAACTGATGTGCAGATGACGTACCTGATATTCCAACTTCTTTTAAACCTTTTATATTTTGGATCAATATATTTTGATATTTAATAGCCGATGGTAAAATGTGATTAGTTGCAAGATCTCCCATAACCCTGGCTTCTATCTGAACTTTCTTTACATAATTCTCCAATAAAATTTCATGACGGGCTTCCAGTTCGCTGTGCGAATAAATCTTATTATGTTCAAAAAGTTTTTTTGCTTTATCAGTTACAAATGCATCCAAAGCCAGTGGCGTTGTTTTTACATTTGGCAAACCTCTTTTTTCTGCTTCTTTTTCCCATTCTTCACTATAGTTGTTGCCTTCAAACAATACGTTTTCACTGGCTACAATGTATTTTTGAATTACCTGCATTAAGGCAATTTCTTTCTTTTCACCTTTATCAATTAAGGCATCTACATCCTGTGTAAAATTGGTAAGTGTTTCTGCAATAATTGTATTTAAAACCGTCATAGCAGCGGCACAATTAGCTGATGAACCAACCGCTCTGAATTCAAATTTATTTCCTGTAAAGGCAAATGGAGAAGTTCTGTTCCTGTCTGTATTATCGAGCATTAGTTCAGGAATGCTTTTGTGGATATCCAGTTTTAGCATGGCTTCATCCTGTTCATCAAATTTTTCTCCTACACGGCTTTCAATTTGCTTTAAAACATCGGTGAGATATTTACCAATAAAAATTGAAATAATAGCGGGAGGCGCTTCATTAGCACCCAACCTATGATCATTACCTGCAGAAGCAATAGATGCTCTTAACAGATCAGCATAATCGTGAACAGCCTTAATGGTATTCACAAAAAATGCAAGAAACATTAAATTGGTTTTTGGTGTTTTACCGGGCGCCAGCAGGTTTACTCCTGTATTGGTGGCCAGGCTCCAGTTATTATGTTTGCCGCTACCATTAATGCCGGCAAAAGGTTTTTCATGAAGTAAAACAACAAGGTTATGCCGCTTGGCAACTCTTGTCATAACATCCATCAATAAAATATTATGATCAACAGCAAGATTTACCTGTTCATAAATTGGGGCACATTCAAACTGTGAAGGAGCCACTTCATTATGCCTTGTGCGTAAGGGGATTCCAAGTTTGTATGCTTCATCTTCGTAGTCTCTCATAAATGCATAAATTCTTTCCGGTATAGAAGCAAAATAATGATCTTCTAATTGCTGTCCTTTTGCCGGGGCATGTCCAAAAACTGTTCTGCCAGTCATTACCAAATCCGGGCGGGCATTTGCAATGCTTGCATCAACCACAAAATATTCCTGTTCCCAACCCAGCGTTGCAGTTACTTCAGTTATATTCTTATCAAAATATTGACAAACGTCAACAGCTGCTTTATCTAAAGCCGCCAGTGCTTTTAGCAATGGGATTTTGGTATCCAAAGATTCTCCTGTATAGGAAACAAATATTGTTGGAATACATAAAGTTTTTCCTTTCCCAATTTCCATAATGAACGCAGGTGACGAGGGATCCCATGCTGTATAACCTCTTGCCTCAAAGGTTGCTCTTAATCCACCACTGGGAAATGAAGATGCATCAGGTTCCTGCTGAATTAAAGCAGCGCCGTCAAATTCTTCAAGAGCGCTTCCATCTCCCTTAATTGTAAAGAAAGAATCATGTTTTTCAGCAGTTGCGCCTGTTAATGGCTGAAACCAATGAGTAAAATGTGTGACTCCCTTTTTTTCTGCCCATCCTTTTAAACCTGCAGAAATTTGATCACCCATTTTGCGATCAATTTTACTTCCGCTTCGCATAGAAGCCACCAGGCTTTTATAAGCTTCATCACTTAAAAATTCCCTTGCTGTTTTTAATGTAAAAACGTTTTCACCAAAAATTTCTGTGATTCTTGTTGATCCTTTTACATCAACCGATACAGGGTTAGCAGTTAAATTGTGAATTGCCTTTAAACGTAATGATTGCATATTTTTTTTAATTAAGAAGCAAAAAAAAGCATTTTATGCGAAAATAAAAAAGATATTTATCTAATTATGTTCTTTTGTGGAGAAAATGGGATATATAAATATAAATATTATATTATTTTTTAAAGTGTATAAATCTTTCACTTTTTCCCAATCTGTATAGCAAAGAATTGGGATAATAAGGAATGGGAAATAGATACTTCGGTACCTTACAAGTGCACCAATTATGAGGATGGTATATCCTATCATTAAAAACATAGAGAAACTAAAAAAAATACCGAAATAAATAAATGCATCAGGTTTTTTATTCTTTGATCTGAATAAAAGAAAGATGAAAAATAAAACCTGGTAAAATTATTTCAGTCAGCAACCAGCAAAACAATCCCAGTTAAATAAAAAAAACAAATAACTCAAGACGAATATTTTTTAAGTGTGGGAAGTTAGTTAAAATATTTGCACCTATATATAGAGTATAACATTTGCAGACATTGTATGTTTGCTTATACTATTTTGATATGGAAATAACCATTGATGTAGCCCAAAAATTAGGCTTACAACCTGAAGAGTTTACTCAAATAATAAAAATATTAGGCCGTACTCCCAACTTTACTGAGCTAAGCGCTTATTCTGTAATGTGGAGTGAACATTGCAGTTATAAGAATTCAATAAAATGGTTGAAAACCTTACCCAGAGATGGTTCTAAACTATTGGTAAAGGCAGGTGAAGAAAATGCCGGGCTAATGGATATTGGTGATGGTTATGGGGTTGTGTTTAAAATTGAAAGCCATAATCATCCATCTGCTATTGAACCTTTTCAGGGTGCAGCAACCGGTGTAGGAGGTATTCACCGGGATATTTTTACAATGGGTGCAAGACCAATAGCTGCATTAAATTCATTACGCTTTGGAAATTTAAAAGATAATAAAACACAACATTTAGTAAGTGGTGTTGTACATGGCATCGGGCATTATGGAAATTGCTTTGGTGTGCCCACTGTAGGTGGTGAAGTTTATTTTGAAGATTGCTATCATACCAATCCTTTGGTAAATGCTATGAGTGTTGGCATTGTACGTTTGGGAGATACTGTTAGTGCCACAGCAATTGGTGTTGGCAATCCCGTTTTTATTGTTGGCAGCGCTACAGGAAAAGATGGAATGGGCGGCGCCGCATTTGCCTCTGCTGATATTACTGAAAATAGTATGGAAGATCTTCCTGCTGTTCAGGTAGGTGATCCCTTCCAGGAAAAAAAATTATTGGAAGCATGCCTTGAAATAATTCCAACAGGCGCTGTGGCGGGCATGCAGGATATGGGTGCTGCAGGCATTATATGCTCTACCGCTGAAACAAGTGCGAAGGGTGAAGTAGGAATGAAGATAGATCTTGATAAAGTTCCCACCCGTCAAAAAAATACCGCCACAGGCGAAACAGGTATGAAGCCCTGGGAATTATTGCTTAGTGAAAGCCAGGAAAGAATGTTGCTGATAATAAATAAGGGAAGAGAAAATGAAGTAATTAAAATATTTGAAAAATGGGATATTCCTTGCTCACAAATTGGTGAAGTTACCAATGATAAAATGCTCAGGTTTTATATGCATAAAGAATTGCAGGCAGAGCTTCCGGCAGAGAGTTTGGTTTTAGGCGGAGGTGCACCTGTGTATGAAAGAAAATATAATGAGCCGAGATATTTTGAACAGATAAAAGCTTTTGATCCAGATAAAATCACAGTTCCTAAAGATTTAAAAAGCATTGCTGAGCAATTAATCTCTTTACCCAATATTGCTTCCAAACGCTGGATCTATAATCAATACGACAGTATGGTTGGTACGGGAAATACAAATACCAATCAACCTTCAGATGCTGCAGTTATTCTTGTAAGAGAAACCCCGCATTTGGCGGGACAGGCAGGAAAAGGGTTGGCTATAACAACTGATTGTAACAGCCGCTATGTATTTGCTGATCCTTACATTGGCTGTATGATCGCAGTAAGCGAAGCCGCAAGAAATATTGTATGCAGTGGAGGAAAACCATTGGGGGTAACCAATTGCCTCAACTTTGGAAATCCTTATGACCCTGAAGTATACTATCAATTTGTGTATGCTATCAAAGGGATGAGTGAAGCCTGTAAAAAATTTGATACACCTGTTACCGGCGGCAACATTAGTTTTTATAATCAATCTCCATCAGGCCCCGTTTATCCAACCCCGACAATTGGAATGGTTGGTGTGTTGGATAATATGGATGATAAAATGACACTGGATTTTAAAACTTCCGGCGATGTAATTTATTTGCTGGGAGAAAGTAAGAACGATATTAATTCATCAGAATATTTACATAAAATTTGCGGTGTTGAATTTTCTCCAGCACCATATTTTAATTTAGAAGAAGAGTTTCTTGTACAGCAAACGGTAACTAATCTTATAAAAAATAAACTTATTCAGTCGGCGCATGATATTAGCGAAGGCGGATTATTTGTAACCCTTGCTGAAAGCGCCTTTCATAGAAATTTAGGATTTGATGTTACAGCACCCCTCTCCATAAATGGAGAGGGGCAGGGGGTGAGGGCTGATGCTTACTGGTTTGGAGAAGCGCAGGGCAGAGTAGTCGTAACTGTAAAAGAAAATGAAGTAATTGAATTTAAAAAATATTTAAAAGATATTTCTTTTGAAAAGCTTGGTATAGTAATTAATGATAAAATAATAATTGACAAAGAAGATTGGGGTAATATTTTTTATTGGAAAGAAAAATATGATACAGCAATTGAAAAGTATTTTAAAAATTATCTACCTGAATAAATGATAAATAAAAAATCGACAATAGTAGTTACAGGTGCAGCAGGCTTTATAGGAAGCTGTATGGCAGGCTATTTAAATGAACAGGGTTTTGAGAATTTAATCCTGGTAGATGAATTTGATGAAGATGAAAAAGAACTGAATCTGCATGAAAAAAAATATGCTG
>OLLO01000352.1_pt1 | contig 11338 bp, 12 predicted proteins | sample 1604551 | NCBI WGS metagenome assembly OLLO01 (sample SAMEA104055720, study PRJEB20765) | soil metagenome | biome: Arctic tundra; feature: Polygonal ground; material: soil | place: USA | collected 2011-09 | depth 0-0.5 m
CCTTCTGCAAAGATCAGCGGAGAAATTACACCTGAGTATTTAGGTGTGGGATATATTATTGGTCCACGGATAGCTGGTGCATTAGTTGCAGGAGGAGTATTAAGCTGGCTTGTTCTTAACCCTTTGCTTTCTACATTAATTCATGATCAAACCATAATTGCTACACAACTGGTAAAGCTGGGATATTTGAAAGATATAAATACTGCAGGCGGTCCGGGTGGATGGAATCCTGTTACGCATTTATTTGGCGATACTTCTTCTGCGCTTTACCGTGCATACATAAGACAGGTAGGTGCAGGTGCCGTGGCTGCCGGCGGTTTTATTACATTGATGAAAACAATACCAACCATCATTTCATCATTCAAAGAAAGTATCGGATCTATAAAAGACCGCAAAGAAGGAAAATCTACTTTGCGAACAGAAAAAGACCTTAGTTTAAAAATTGTTTTATTTGGAAGCCTTGCATTGATTTTGCTAATGGCATTTATACCAATGATACCAGGAGATTCTATCGGTAGCAAATTATTGCTCGGCGTTTTGGTTGTGATATTCGGCGCTTTCTTCGTAACAGTTTCTTCACGCATTGTGGGTATCATTGGTTCAAGCAATAATCCTATAAGCGGCATGACGATAGCAACTGTTATGAGTACTTGTTTGGTTTTTATTGGTATAGGATGGAGCGGAAAAGTTTTTGAACCCATGGTGCTTGTTGTGGGAGGAATGATCTGCATCGCTGCAGCAAATGCAGGAGCAACTTCTCAGGATCTAAAGACAGGTTATCTTGTTGGGGCAACTCCAAGAAGTCAGCAGATCGCTTTGTTCATCGGCGCAATTGTTTCTTCTTTAGTAATTGGAATAACCATAAAAATTCTTGATCAACCAACAACTGAAATGGTGCAGCAAGGGTTTACACATGCTATCGGAACAAATAAATTTCCTGCACCGCAGGCAACTTTAATGGCAACATTGATAAAAGGGATTTTATCATTTAATCTTGATTGGCAATTTGTATTTGTTGGTGTAGCATTGGCTGTAGTTATGGAATTATGCGGCGTTAATTCTTTAAGCTTTGCAGTAGGAGCCTATCTTCCGCTGAGTACTACTCTGCCTATTTTTGCAGGTGGTGCAGTAAGGGGCGTTGTTGACTGGAGAAAAAAACGCAAAGGAGAAATTGTAACTGAAGATGATCTTGGCAAAGGAAATTTATTTGCTACAGGCTTAGTTGCAGGTGGTGCTTTAGCCGGTGTTATTGTTGCATTGTTAATTGCGGGCAGCGAGAACATTGCAAAGAAATTAGAACTGGCAAATCTTCAGAATTTTTTAAGTGGAATATTTGGAGAAGGATGGTACCAGGTGATTGGCGTATTATTTTTTGCAGCGATGGCTTTTATGCTATACCGGATTGCAATGAAAAAAAATAAATTTGAAGCAATAGAGCCGGATATGGAAAAGGGACTCAGATGATAATTTTTTATTGATAAATTCTTCTCCAAAATATTTATGTAACACCTCTGGCAGTTATTATTTTTTTAAAGTGCAGCAACCGGCAATTAATTATACTGATGTTGATATACGTATAATTTATATTTATACGTATCTTTATTAAAATTAGAATTTATGAAAACCAAACTCACATTAAGCATTGATGAGGAGAAAGTAAAGAAAATAAAGAGATATGCAAGACAAAAAGAAACCAGTATATCTAATATAGTGGAAGAACATTTTGAAAAACTTATTTCCAAGCCATCAACAAAAAAGCTGAATGCCAGTGAATTGGTTGGACTTTTTGGCAAGGCTCCTAAAAACTTTAATCCGGATAAGGTACGTTGGGAACATCTAAAAAAGAAGCATGGCTTATAATCTGTTTGTCGATAGTGATATACTTTTAGATGTAATTTTAAATCGTAAGCCCTTTGTTGACCATAGTTTGGAACTATTTATTCAAAGAGCTGATGAAACTATTCAATTATTTACTTCTTCATCAATAATAATAAATACTCAATACATTGGCGAAAAGCAGATAGGAATATCACTTACCAGAACGGGAATGAAAAAGCTTCTTAAATATTTAGATATAATAAATCCTGAAAAGCAGACTATAATAGAAGCTTATGATTCCAGATTTATAGATGTTGAAGATGCTATTCAATATTTTACCGCTTTACAAAATAAAAGCGTTGAATATTTTATTACCAGAAATATTAAAGATTACCTTAAATATTCTAACACTCCATTACCTGTTTTAACACCTTTCCAATTTTTAAGATCAATCAAATCAATTTAAAAAATCACTTCCTCTCCAAAATATTTATGCAAACATTAATGATTGAATAATCTTAATGGTTTATTAAAACCCTTAATCCAATTATGAAATTAGAGAGACTGCTTAGATTACTATTAAAAGAAATAGTGTTTAGTATATAAGGACTATAGCCAGGCGGAACATTTATAAATTTAGTGTGTGTGTAAGCTGCAGAAAGAAAACTATAAAATTTTGTTTCTAATTGCAGATGATTATTAATTGAATAAGAAATGCCGGGAGTAAAGGTTACCTGAAAACCAAACCCATGCTCGTCTGTTTTAATTACACTATTAAAATTCTTAAGTTTTCTATTATTAAGATTACCACCAAAAGTGCTTTCTCCAAAAAGATAAAAGTTATGACCAAGAGGTTTATACTTTCTTATTAATATGTCTGCCCCGTATAAATTTATTTTATATTTTGAGGTATCATTAGCAAAAAATCTTTGATACTGATATACTACATCAAACCCTAAAACCAAATTTTGCTTTATTGCTTTTCCATAAAAAGGAGCTACAATTAAACTCGAATTACTGTTATGTGAATTCGATGAGGTATTTGGTTTATCGCTTTGGTTAAAAAATCCAATATTACCCCCCAATAAAGTTGCGCCCTTTTTTATTTGTGCATTTACATTTAAACAGAAAAGTATAGTAATGATTAGTAAAGATGATTTCATACATGCAAATTTAGTGGTTAATCCCTGATTGAGAAAATCACTCAAAACATTGCTGCAATACAATTGTTAAACAAATGATAAGATCAATAAATTTCTCCGTCTCCAAAATATTTATGCAGCACTTCCGGCAGCTTAATATTATTTTCTGTCTGATTATTTTCTAAAAGAGCAGCAACAATTCTTGGCAGGGCAAGTGATGAACCATTCAGCGAATGGAGCAATTGCATTTTACCATTTGCATCCTTAAATCGGATCTTCATCCGGTTGGTTTGAAAACTTTCAAAATTGCTGACAGAGCTTACTTCCAGCCACTTTTGCTGTGCAGCGCTGTATACTTCAAAATCATAAGTGAGTGCAGAAGTGAATCCCATATCACCGCCGCATAAACGTAAAATGCGGTAAGGCAATTCCAGTGATTGTAAAAGTTTTTCAACATGCGCTACCATCTCTTCTAAAACAGCATAACTTTTTTCAGGATGAACTAATTGAATGATCTCAACTTTATCAAACTGGTGAACACGATTTAATCCGCGTACATCTTTACCATAACTTCCTGCTTCTCTTCTAAAGCAAGGAGTGTAAGCAGTCATTTTTATAGGCAGATCATTTTCCTTTATAATTTCATCCCGGTAAATATTTGTAACAGGCACTTCTGCAGTTGGTATTAAATAAAAGCCGTCTTCCTGTACATGATACATTTGACCTTCTTTGTCGGGCAGTTGTCCTGTGCCATACGCTGTTGCTTCATTAACTATAAGAGGTGGTAAATATTCTGTATATCCTGCTGCTGTATTATAATCTAAAAAATATTGTATTAATGCCCGTTGCAATTTTGCGCCTTTATTCTTATAAACCGGGAAACCGCTGCCGGTAAGCTTATTGCCTAATTCAAAATTTATCAGATCATATTTTTTTGCAAGGTCCCAATGCGGAACGGCGCCGGAAAATAATTCGGGTTTGTTACCGCCTTCTCTTACAACAACATTTTCTTCGGGTGTTTTTCCTGCAGGTACAGAGGAGTGTGGAAGGTTGGGTAATTTGATAAGTTCATCATGCAGGGTTTTTTCTATTTCGGTCAGCTTACTATTAGTAGGTTGTAAAGATGATTTTAGAGTTGCTACCTGTTGTTTTTTTTCTTCTGCAGAATCTTTTTCTCCTTTGGCCATTAATTGTCCTATTTCTTTTGAAGCAGAATTAATTTGAGCTTGTGTTTCATCAAACTCAAATTGTAATTTCTTTCTCTTATCATCCAATGAAATAATGCTGTCAACCAGATTCAGTTCTTTAAAATTTTTTACCGCTAATCTTTCTTTTACCAGCGCCGGATTATTGCGGATAAGTGCAACCTGTAACATCTTTAAAATTTGCTGCGAAAATAGTTCTATTTGTTTTTATACAATTAATTTTAGGGCATTATGCAAGCAAAAGATGATCTGCAGTTACGATGGTGGAAGCTGGAAGAAAAGTTAATGGAAAAGTTTGGCAAAAAGCCTGATATGGAGGCTATTCTTTTTTTGATAGGCATACAGGAATTCGGAAATATAAAAAGTAAATTCAGCAAAGAACAAAAGCAGGACCTGATGCATATAGCCGTGTGCACATTATTATCGCAAAGTGGTTATTATAAAATGGAAGGGCATGACGATGATGGCTGGCCTCATTTTTTGCAGCTAAAAGAATTGCCTGTTTACAATATGATAGAGCAGGAAAATTTTTTAAAAGATCATGTGCTGCTTTATTTTGAAACCAATGAATTGATCTGATAAAATTTGATATGCTTAAAAAAATTTCAATTTTATTATTACTTGTATTTTTCATTGCGTGTTCCTCTACCCGAAATTCTGCAACCCTTCCTACCGGACAGGCAGGTTCAAAAATTCCGGGAGCAAGAGTAAAACTCACTACAGATTCCGGCGTGATCGTTCTGCGACTTTATAATCAAACGCCTTTGCATCGCGACAATTTTTTAAAACTTGTTAAGCAACATTATTTCGACAGTTTACTTTTTCACAGGGTAATAAAAAATTTTATGATACAGGGCGGCGACCCGGATAGCAAAAATGCAAAGCCCGGAATATTGCTTGGCAACGGAGGTCCATCATACACCATTCCTGCAGAATTTGATACAAGCCTCTTTCATAAAAAAGGTGTGCTTGCTGCTGCAAGAGAAGGCGATAATGTAAATCCCAAAAAAGCCAGCAGTGGCAGCCAGTTCTATATTGTGCAGGGTAAAAAGTTTACTGATGCAGGATTGGATTCTGTGGAAACGTTTCGTTTGAAAGGAAGAAAACTTCCATTATCGTATAGAGAAGTTTATAAAACTATTGGCGGCGCACCACATCTTGATATGAACTATACAGTTTTTGGCGAAGTGGAAAGCGGCCTTGAAGTGGTTGATAAAATTGCAAGCGCAGCAAGAGATAGCAATAACCGGCCGCTTAATGATATAAGAATGAAAATGAGAATTATAAAAAAGCGATAAACCTTATACTTCAATAAAGATAAGAAATAAGAAATTCTTATTTTGCAGGATAATTCTCTTATCAATTTAAAATTCTCAATTAAAAAATATGACCTTCCCCGAAAACTTACGTTATACAAAAGATCATGAATGGATAAAATTAGATGGTAATGTTGCCACTATTGGTATTACTGATTTTGCACAAAGCGAATTGGGCGATATTGTGTATGTGGAAATAGAAACAAAAGGAAAATCATTAACAGCTGAAACAGTGTTTGGTACTGTAGAAGCGGTTAAAACAGTAAGCGATCTTTTTCTCCCTGTTTCAGGAACTATCACTGAAGTTAATCCTGCGCTGGAAGCACAGCCGGAACTGGTGAATACTGATCCATACGGAGAAGGTTGGATGGTAAAGATGACCGTTGACAATCCCGATGATGTAGAAAAATTAATGGATGCCGCCGCCTATGAAAAATTGGTGGGTTAAAATTTTATCATCACAATGAAAATATCTTTTAAAAATTTTATACCAGGCATTGCCTGGTTTTTTGTTGTGATGGTGTTAATATGTTTGCCCGGAAAAGATATTCCCAAAATTGGTTGGCTAACAAGTATAAATTTTGATAAGGTGGTACACGTTGGAATATTTGGATTGCTTGCCGTTCTTTTTTGTTGGCCATTTTACAATTCATCTTTTAGTAATAAACAACGCCTTCAATATTTTATTAAGATCGCAATTGCCACAAGTATTTGGGGTTTAACAACAGAGTTCATTCAAAAATTTTTTATCCCAAGCCGCAGCTTCGATCTGTTGGACTGGGCAGCCGATAGCATTGGCGCTTTGATTGCTTTTTGGTTTTGCAGGAAGAAGTTTATTAAATTTTAAATTATAAAACAAAAAACATCGCACATCACACTTCTCACATCGTACATCCTAATGCTTGTTTCATAAAAATTTAATCAATACATTTGCCTATATGAAGAGTGTTGAGAATATGGAGTACAATACTACCAGGAATTATTTAGTGATACGGGAATATGGCCGCCACATACAAAAAATGGTAGAATATCTTCTTTCTTTAGAAGATAGGGAAAAGCGTCAGAAAAATGCTTATGCCGTAATTGAGCTGATGGGCTTTTTAAACCCGCATTTAAAAAATGTGGAAGATTTCCGTCACAAGCTTTGGGATCATCTGTTTTTAATAAGCGATTTTAAATTGGATGTTGATAGTCCTTATCCCATACCAACCAGAGAATCTTTAAAAGCTAATCCCGATCCTTTACCTTATCCCAAAAGATATCCCAAGTATAATCATCTTGGTAAAAATATTGAGATAGTAATTGATAAAGCCCTGCAGGAAGAGGATGCTGAAAAGCGCCAGGGATTTGCAAATGCCATTGCTTATTATATGAAGCTTACTTACAGCAACTGGCATAAGGAGTTGGTTCATGATGATAATATTCAAACCGAATTAGCTTCTATTACAAATGGTGAACTGGAATTTAATAATCGTCCATTTGTAAAGCACAGGATTGATACTCGTGGTGATAGGGATGATTATGCAAGTGTCGGCGGCAAGTATCGCAAAAATTTTGGACAAAGAAATAGCAACAGGAATAATCAGGGAAGAGATAACAGAAACAATAGAAATAATAAGTTTAAAAAAAGATATTAATCCAGGCAACTGATATTTTAAAATAATGCCCTGGCATACGAAAGGTAATGTCAGGGTTTTTTATTTTTGACCGGTTAAACTTTCACGAATGAGTTCATTTGAAGTAACAGGCGGAAAAAAATTAAGCGGAGAGATAACACCCCAGGGCTCAAAGAATGAGGCTTTGCAGGTGATCTCTGCAGTTTTGCTCACTTCTGAAAAAGTTACTATCAATAACATCCCGGATATTTTAGATGTGAATTTGCAGATCGGGTTATTGGGAGAACTTGGTGTGAAATTAGAAAGAGTAAACCGGCACACCTGTATTTTTCAGGCAGATAATATAGATGTAGAATATTTACATAGTGATGCCTATCACAAAAAAAGCGGGCGCCTGCGGGGAAGTGTAATGCTTGCAGGCCCTATGCTGGCAAGGTTTAAAAAAGCATTCATTCCAAAACCCGGTGGAGATAAGATCGGACGGAGAAGATTAGATACACATATCAACGGATTTGAAAAGCTTGGTGTAAAAATTTTATACGATACCGAAGATTCTTTTTTTCATTTACAAGCCGATGAATTAAAGGGTACTTATTTATTACTTGATGAGCCGAGTGTAACAGGAACCGCCAACCTGGTGATGGCTGCTGTAATGGCAAACGGAACTACTACAATTTATAATGCAGCCTGTGAACCTTACGTTCAGCAGCTTTGTAAAATGCTGCAACGCATGGGGGCAAAAATAAATGGTGTGGGAAGTAACATGCTTTCAGTTGAAGGAGTTGATAAGCTAAGTGGTACACAACATACCATTTTGCCGGATATGATCGAGGTAGGTTCTTTTATCGGGCTTGCAGCAATGACACAAAGTGATATTATAATTAAAAATGCCGGCATTAAACATTTAGGAATAATTCCCGAAAAATTTCAGCAGCTTGGTATAAAGATGAATTTTACCGGAGATGACATTCATATTCCGGCGCAATTTTCCTACGAGATACAAACTTTTTTAGATGGTTCCATTCTTACCATTTATGATCATCCATGGCCGGGACTTACACCCGATCTTTTAAGTATTATTTTAGTAGTTGCCACTCAAGCCAAAGGGAGTTTATTGGTACATCAAAAAATGTTTGAAAGCAGATTATTTTTTGTAGATAAGATAATTGAAATGGGTGCACGGATTGTTTTATGCGATCCTCACCGGGCAGTTGTTGTGGGTTTGGAGAGAGTAACTCCCTTGAGAGGAATTGCAATGAGCAGCCCGGATATCAGGGCAGGCGTGGCTTTGCTTATTGCTGCATTAAGCGCTGAGGGAAAAAGCACAATTCAGAATATTGAGCAAATAGACCGCGGTTATCAAAATATTGATGAAAGATTAAATAATTTAGGAGCGGAAATTAAGAGAGTACAATAAGTATATAGAGTAAATAAAGTAATCAGTAATAAGTGATGAGTAATAAGCAATAATCAAATCCCATTAATCTTTTAATCCCATAAATCGTGGTTCAGACAAAATATCAAAAGATGATTGTGATCACTGCTCCATCTGGTGCAGGTAAAACATCTATAACCCGCCATTTAATGAAAGTGTTTCCTCAACTTTCTTTTTCAGTTTCTGCAGCAACAAGAAAGCCGAGATCAAATGAAAAAAAGGGGATCGATTACTATTTTATTTCCGTTGAAGAATTTCAACAAAAAATTTTAAATGAAAAATTTGTAGAGTGGGAAATGGTATATGAAGGAAAATATTATGGCACATTAAAATCAGAATTAAAACGAATCTGGAATAATGAGCAAATACCCGTGCTTGATATTGATGTACAGGGCGCTATTCATGTGCAGAAAGAATATCCTGTAAACTCTCTTTTTATTTTCATTAAGCCTCCATCAATTCAGGAACTTACAAAACGTCTTGAAAGCAGGGGGTCTGAAAGTAAAGACTCATTGGAAGCAAGAGTTAATAAGGCTGCCTATGAGCTTTCTTTTGCTCACCAGTTTAACAACGTAATTGAAAATAAAGATTTTGAAACCGCTTGTAATGAGGCAGTGAGAATTGTGAAAGGCTTCATCAATAATTAATACCCCACATCCCTTTCAATTATATATTTTTGTTACATGGATTGGATGGCTGTCATAGCGATTGTATTATCTCTGATCTTAATCGGTTTTTTTGCGGGTGTTGAGATAGCTTTTGTTTCTGTAAGTAAATTATCTGTAGAGCTTAAAAAAAAACAGGGCACCTATGTTGGCAGAATATGGGCAGCCTACATGGAAAAGCCTGCCAGGTTCATAGGTACCACTCTTATTGCCCTTAATATTTTATTGGTTGTATACGGCTTGCTGTGGAGCGATATCCTTGTAGGTTTTTGGAAATTCTGGGGCATTAACAATCCCTATATAAAGCTTGCTGCAGAAACCTGTTTGGCTACTTTTATTTTACTTTTTTTTGAGTTTATATTCAAAGCTTTTTTTCGTGCAAAAGGAGATGCAATTATTGGCAGCAGCATAATCACTTTTATTGTTCAGTTCTTTTATTCATTATTTGCATGGATAGCTACCATTTTTGTAAACATAGCAGAATGGATCCTTAAATACATTTTTAATATAAAGGTTCATGCAAAAAAAGAAGTGTTTACCAAAATTGACCTGGAGCATTTTATTCAACAAAGCAAGGATGGCGATACTGATGATAATGTTGAATTAAATAATGAATTATTTGAAAATGTTTTATCTCTTTCAGATATTAAAATAAGAACATGTTTAATTCCAAGAAAGGAAATTGAAGCCATTGACATTGATGCATCTCTTGAAACAGTGAAAGAGCGTTTCATTTATACTAAACTTTCAAAGCTTGTTGTTTACAAAGAGAATATTGATAACATTCAGGGATATATTCACCAACTGGATATGTTTAAAAATCCTGAAAGTCTGCGATCAATACTGTTGCCTATACCTACTATACCTGAAAGTATGAATGCAACCGATCTTATAAATAAATTTAGTAAAGAACGAAAAAGTATTGCATGGGTGATTGATGAATTTGGCGGTACTGCCGGCATTGTAACTATGGAAGACCTGCTGGAAGAAATTTTTGGTGAGATAAAAGATGAGTATGACAGCATGGAAGAATTTGTAGAAAAGCAAATTGCCACTAACGAATATATTTTTAGCGGCAGACTGGAACTCGATTATATTTCGGATAAATACAATTTGGATTTCCGTCATAATGAAGAAACCGGAACGCTGTCAGGTTATATCATCAGCCAGCATGAGGAAATTCCAAAACAAAAGGACAGGATAATAATTGATGATTATGAATTTGATATTTTAAATGTTAGTGAAACAAGAATTGAAACAGTTAAAATGAAAGTCTTAAAATAGTCATTAAGTCAATGGTCATTAGTCAATAAGTGAGTGAAATAATGACCCAATGACCCAATGACCCAATGACTAAATAGAATGGTAATAGCGGTGGATATAAGGTTTACAGAAGAGTATCAAAATTTCATTTATGAAACCTTCAGTAGAATAACTACGCAACATCTTCAACATTCTTTCATTTTTATTTTTAACAAACCTTACGACCTTTCCTTTATTTTTTCAGATAATGTAATTCCGGTAGTTGTTCAGCACACGAAGATTTCTTTATTGTCACAGCTTAGAAATGATCATAAAACTTCTTCTCTTTTAAAAAAATATAAAGCAGATGTGTTTGTAACCACACAATCTTTATTACGAACAAATGTGCCTCAATGTTTGATTGCCTGGGATAAATTCACATCAAAATCTTTAAAGAAAGCGCAGGTGATTGTAACCGGTTCAGAATTTTCTAAAAAAGAAATTATTGAAAATTATAAAATTGATAAAAACAAAATTGACGCTGTTTACAAAGGTGTTGATGAAATTTTTCAGCCAATAATATTTGAAGAAAAAGAAAAAATAAAAGAACAATACGCAGATGGAAACGAATATTTTTTTACCTGCCTGCCGGCAGGCAGGTTTACAGGAACAATTAAGCGGGAAAATATTTTGTTGAATTTACTGAAAGCATTTTCTGTTTTTAAAAAGATGCAGAAAAGCAATATGCAATTATTAATTGCATCAAAAACAGAGATCAGTAAAGAATTTTTAGAAAAGCTTCGGCTATTTAAATTTAAAACTGAAGTGAAAATATTGGATGTTCATAAGAAAGAATTACCGGGAATTACAGGAGCCGCTTATGCATTTGTTTCTCTGTT
>OLLO01000322.1_pt1 | contig 11261 bp, 7 predicted proteins | sample 1604551 | NCBI WGS metagenome assembly OLLO01 (sample SAMEA104055720, study PRJEB20765) | soil metagenome | biome: Arctic tundra; feature: Polygonal ground; material: soil | place: USA | collected 2011-09 | depth 0-0.5 m
ATGATCTCATAATCACCATCACCATCAAGATCACCAACACTTGCATCGTTTGGCATATATCCCGGCGGAGTTTGCAATGGGATAGAAAGATATTGCCGCACAGGTGCGTTTGCAGGAATGACAAATGCTTTGCTGGCTTCTGTTTCTTTTCCTTTTAAAATTGTTTTTATGATATATGAATTTGAATTTGTGGTATCAACCTTATCAACATAATTAGTGCTCTCAGTAATGGGCTTGCTGTTTAATTTTACAGCGCTCATATTGCCGGTAGTTCTGTAAATATTAAAAGCCACATCATCGGGATCAGTAACTAACATTCGCCAGCTAACATAAATTTTTCCGTTACCCTCTTTAACAGCAACAACCCCGCGGCTTAAACGTTCCATCACTCTTTGCGCATGTATATTATTATTAAGTAAGAAAAAACAAAAAGTAAGGAATAATAAAATTTTTCTCTGATGCATACAATAAATTTTCTTTTAATATTAATTTGAATTATAACTTAACTCCATTGGAATTTTTTATACTTACCGTACTGTTATCCTTTGCTTTTATCATCATGTTATTTATCTTCCAATTCTCAGCAAAATTTATTTCACCTGCAGTAGCTGCATTAATTTCCACATTGCTGAAATTGAAATTCTGTAATAAAGATTTTTCATAACCGCTTGCATTCATAGCTTTCTTCGCATATTTCACCTGCACATTAGTAACATAAATGTCTTTAAAATGCGGAACGCCTTTTTCAGGAGGCTCAACTTTATGAAGCATTGTTTTCCAATGAGCAGGAATGCTGTCATAATTATATCCTGCCGGCAGCGTTGAATAACTGTAAGTAGGATTCCAGTTCATTGTATAAAGAAATGCATTGCCAACACTGTCCATCACCACATTCTCAAAATGTATATCTTCTACCAAACCACCACGTGTTGCAGCAGATTTTATCTGGAAGCCATTGCCTGTTCCTTTGGCAACAAGATCGGTTGCGAGCACATGACGAATGCCTCCTGATGTTTCACTGCCAAGCGTAAGTAAGCCGCCGCCTTTGCGTGCAACACATTTACGAATCAGAACATATTCGGTTGGGCGATTAACTCTTAATCCATCCCAATCTCTGCCGGCTTTTAAACAAAAGTCATCATCGTTACAGTCAATATCAGAATTTTCAACAAGCACCCATGATGAGGAATCTATATCAATTCCATCAGTACTTGGACCATGACCATTCTCATTATTTCTCACGGTTATACCATCAACAGTTATATGCTTTGAATATAAAAGCTGCACTGTCCAAAAGCCTGCATTTGAAAAAGTAAGTCCTTTCAATGTTATATCTTCTGAAGATTGCACAAGAAAAGTACGCACACGCTTTGCATCATAATCAACAATCCATCTAAGCCCTTTGGCATCATACTCTTTTCTCATTCTTGCATATTTATCCCAGCAAAATTTCCCCTGAGCATCTATTTTTCCATCTCCTGATACTGCAACATTTTTTTGATTGATAATGTTGATCAGTGCAGCAGGCCATTTCATTTCAATGCCTGCAATGCGTGTATCTATTTCAGGATAATCATCAAAATTCTGACTGCCTTTTATTAAAACACCTTTATCAATTTTTAAATGAACATTGCTTTTTAAAAATATGGAACCCATAAGATAAACGCCTGGCTTAAAAGCAACAATTCCACCACCCTTTTTAGCACATGCATCAATAGCAGATTGTATAGCTTTTGTAGAAACAACAGAAGTGTCGCTTACTTTGCCAAAATCATTTACCCGGAAAATAGTTTTAGATGCAGGGAATTTTCTTGTGCCCACATTTTTTGTCCAGCTCATGTTTGAAGATGATTGCCCAAAAGAACATATAGAATAAAAGAAAACAATAATGAGGATGAAACGCATTACTAACTTTGGCATAAGAACATTTTTAAGGAAAGACTTAAATTAAAATTAGAATAAAAAGCAATAAATAATACAGCGCCAAATATCCGTTTAAAAGGAAGTATCATATTGCAGGCAATCTTAATGAGCAAGATAACTTTAGTATTACAGATAGCTATCCTGCTGCATCCTGCAAAGTATTTATCTATTGTTAACATAATAATCTCCCTAACCTAACTTTGACTGTTCTTTTTCTCCTAACTTTGACTGTTTCTTTTTTATCAGCCTTTGCTAACAATAAACTCACATACTATTAACCATATATACCCCTATTGCTTTACTGCAGTATGTAAAAATTATTAACAACAAAAAATGCCCCACTTATGACATCAACAACAACTTTTCATCCCCTGAATCTGAAATGGTTAGATACACGCACTTACCTGTTTGTATTCCTGTTTGCAGTAGGCAACCTGGTATTGCCACAATTGTGTCATCTCATCCCCTCCGGCGGACTGATATTTTTACCAGTTTATTTTTTTACGCTGATTGCTTCTTATAAATTCGGACTTAAAGTAGGGTTATTCACTGCCATCTGTTCTCCATTGCTTAATTCTGTTTTAACAGGAATGCCGCCAATGGTAGTATTACCCGTAATCCTGCTGAAATCGTGCCTTTTGGCCATGGCTGCTGCATATGTAGCTACTACATTCAAAAAAGTCTCTGTTATGCATTTATTGATGGTGGTATTAGCCTATCAGATAGCAGGTTCATTGGTAGAATGGGGTATCACGCAAAGCTTTGCAAAAGCAATGCAGGACCTTACCATAGGCATACCAGGTATGCTTATCCAGGTTTTTGGTGGTTGGATTTTATTAAAAAAACTGGCAGATTATGAATTCTAAATCATGGGAGGAAATAGCAGGTAAAATCCGCACTTTGGATTTTGCAGAAACTTTTGACCTGATAGTGGCTATTGCCAATGGCGGCATTATACCGGCTGCATTAATCAATCAACGTTTACAGCTAAGAATAGAACTGCTGAAACTAAGCTTTCGCAATGCACAGCAAAAACCCATATACGATGCTCCTAAATTGATGGAAGAGATTCATTTTGACGTAACCGGCAAAACAATATTACTGGTTGAAGACCGTGTAAAAACGGGTGCCACTTTGCAATATGCTAAAGAATTATTATCCGGGGCAGCACTGGTAAAAACCTTTGCAGTAAATGGCAAAGCGGATTATTCACTATTTGATGAAACGTGCTTCACCTTCCCCTGGATAGTATGAATAATGAGGCAATTGCTACATAAACCGATCAGAACTATTATTCATTTATAAATAAATAACAAATGGAAAGAAGATTTTTTCTGAAAGCAGTGGCACTTACAGGTGTCGCTTCCACTCTAAAAATGGTGGATGGTTTCGAAGTACTGGCGCAAAAATCAAAATCTACTGCCGGATCTAATGGATATGACCTGGTGGCAGTAATGGGAGGAGAACCGGATCAAATGTTTCGCAGAGCTATTACTGAAATGGGTGGCATAGGAAAGTATGTGAAACCCGGTAATAAAGTAACCATCAAACCCAATATAGGATGGGACAGAATCCCCGAATTGGCAGCCACTACCAACCCGGTGTTGGTAAGTGAAATTATAAAACAATGTTTGAAAGCCGGTGCAAAAGAAGTAATTGTATTTGACCATACCTGCGACGACTGGAGAAAATGTTATAAGAACAGTGGTATTGAGGATGCAGTAATTGCAGCAGGTGGAAAAATGATTCCCGCACACGATGAATCTTATTACCGCGAAATTAATTTGCCCAGGGCAGTAAACCTTAAAACTGCAAAAATTCACCAGGCTATACTTGATTCCGATGTATGGATTAACGTGCCCATTTTAAAAAATCATGGAGGAGCTAAAATGACTATCTCTATGAAAAACCTGATGGGCATAGTATGGGACAGAAGGTTTTTTCATAGCCATAATTTACAACAATGTATTGCCGACTGCAGCACCTTGAATAAAAGGCCCACCCTCAATGTGGTAGATGCTTATCGTTTGATGAAATCCAACGGGCCACAGGGTAAATCATTGGCCGATGTAGTTACATCGAAAGGGCTATTCATCTCCACAGATATTATTGCAGTGGATACAGCCGCTACTAAATTCTTTAACCAGGTTTCTGCAATGCCACTTGAGATGGTAGAACATATTGGTAAAGGCGAGGCTTTAAAAATAGGCACCACCCAACTGGAAAAGTTAAACATAAAACGTATAAAAATATAAGGCAGATGGCTACAGTCGATGGTCAATAGTCCGGTAATAGTTGCGAAAAATAATGTCCGCCTGAGTTTGCAAGCGAATGGATGCAATTCCATTTAAAAACGTTTCGTCTATCCTTTGATGGAGCAATGATTTTAATAATTGATTTGATATGAAGAAAGTTCGAATAGTGATATCGCTGATCCTATTTAGTTTAATTACATTCTATTTTTTAGACTTTGCTGATTTGTTGCCGCAACAATTGCATGGATTGATGAGATGGCAATTCATGCCGGCATTACTGGCAATGAATATGGTGGTATTGATTTCCCTGGTAGTTATCACGCTTTTATTTGGAAGAATTTATTGCTCTTCTCTATGTCCAATGGGTATTTTACAGGATATGGCTGATTGGTTAGCTAAACGTTTTCACCGTAAAAAGAAATACCCTCACCTTAAAGAACAAAGAATCCTACGCTGGTCAATTGTAGCCCTGGTAGTTTTGGCATTTATAGGTGGCTTTCATCTGATACTCAACCTTCTTGATCCTTACAGTGCATATGGACGCATAGCCACTAACATTTTTAAACCGGTTTATTTAGCCATCAACAACCTGGTGGCAGCAGTAGGTAATCACTTCAATAATTATCGTTTTTATGAAATGGATATTTTTATTGCAAGTATTAGCTCTTTGGTAACAGCCGTATTCACCTTATTGATAATAGGTTTTCTCTCGTACAAATATGGTCGTTTGTATTGCAACACTATCTGTCCTGTTGGCACAGTTCTTGGCTTCTTAGCCAAATTTTCACTCTTTAAAATAAAGATTGGTAGCGAAGGTTGCAATAGTTGTGGTTTATGCGAAATGAGATGTAAAGCATCCTGTATCGATGCTAAAACAAAAGAGATTGATTATAGCCGTTGTGTTACGTGTTTTAATTGCGTGGAGGTATGTAAGAGAAATGCCCTTTCGTATCAATTTTCCGGTTGGTCACCCAAAAAGCCGGACACTATTGAACCTGATAGTAATGGTTATGATGCGACAAAACGTAAATTTCTTTCCGCTTCTATCCTGCTGGGGCTGGCTACTCTTCAAAAAGTATTTGCAGGAAAAGATAAAGATTCTGCTAATAAGATCAACGAGATTTACACCTCTCACAATGTTCCTTTCAAAAAAATGCATCCCATTACACCTCCCGGCTCGGTGAATGTAAACAGGTTTAATAATTCCTGTACCGCCTGCCAGCTCTGTGTAAGCAAATGTCCTTCACAAGTGCTACAACCCACATTTACAGAGTATGGCATCATTGGTATGATGCAACCTGCTATGAGTTTCAAACATGGTTATTGTAATTATCATTGCACTTTATGTTCTGAGATTTGTCCTACAAAAGCAATAGTAGAAATTTCAGAAAAGGAAAAGAAAACATTACAGATAGGCTTGGTACATTTTGTAAAGGAAAATTGCGTAGTAGTTACTGATGGCAATAACTGCGGTGCATGCTCCGAACACTGTCCCACACAGGCAGTAAGCATGCAGCCTTACAAAGGCAATCTTAATATACCAACCATCAACCATGAACTTTGTGTTGGTTGTGGTGGCTGCGAGTATATCTGCCCGGTACGCCCTTTCCGGGCTATTTATGTAGAGGGCAACCCGGTGCACCTGCAGGCTAAAGTGACAGAAGAAAAAGAAGGAAAAAAAGTAAAGGTGGAGGATTTTGGGTTCTGATTTTTCTGTAAGCCTGTATTCAGCTTTTTACTTTCTTTTTCAATTTGGACTGTTGCAAAAAATATCAGTTCCATATAACTATTGCTCTTAACCTAAATATAGGCCAGCCTGCATTATGCCGAATAGCATTACCGGGCGTACAAGTTCTCTGCCGCATAAAGCTATAGCGTACAAGTGAATGAGTGCAACCGGCGATGATAGTAGTATTGGCGAATGTATTTATCTTTCCAGGAAGTTTTAAATACCTTTCCATCCATTAAACAATAACTTTTAAAATTGTGCTGTATGCAAAAAATTATCTTCTTAATTTTTGCCTGTTTATTTTTTCAAATAAACTCCGTAATGTCACAGGAAATAACATACCCGCTTTGGCAATCTGGCAAAGTTCCTAATTATCAAAAAACCGATGAGATAGAAAAAAGAGATACTTCAGAAACGATTCATATAAGCCTGGTTCAATCGCCGGAAATTACAGTTTACATGCCATCAAAAAGAAATGCAACAGGTCAGGCGGTTATCATTTGTCCTGGTGGCGGTTATGTAAATTTAGCTTTTAGCTGGGAAGGCACTGATGTTGCTAAATTGCTGAACTCAAAAGGTATTACAGCGATCGTTTTAAAATATCGTTTGCCAAATCCTAAAAGTAATATTGTTCCAAATTTATCACCATTGATGGATGCGAAAAGAGCAATAAGAATGGTGCGTTTCTATGCCGCAAAGTGGAATATTAAAAAAGATAAAGTTGGCATCATGGGCTTTTCTGCAGGCGGACATCTCGCTTCCACATTGGGTACGCACTTCGATAGTGGAAATCCAAACGCTACAGACCCGATTGAGCAATTCAGCTCCCGGCCTGATTTTATGATCTTAATTTACCCGGTTATTTCAATGAGTAAAAATATTATGCATGCCGGATCAAGAAATAATTTAATAGGTGACAAGCCAACTGATGAACTTGCCAGAATGTATTCTAATGAATTGCAGGTAACAAAAGCAACTCCTCCAACTTTTTTGGTACATGCTACAGATGATAAAACAGTGCCCGTTGAAAATAGTTTGCTTTTTTACCAGGCATTAAAAGACAATAACGTTCCCGCCGAAATGCATATTTATCCAACTGGTGGTCATGGTTTTGGGCTTGCACTTGGAAAAGGATATCTTGAAACATGGACTGACAGATGTGTAGACTGGCTGAGATCACTAAAGTAACTGTCGCATCATCCAATAAAAAATAAATATGAGATTAAAGAAAGTTAAATTAATTATCTTCTTACTTGTGCAGAGTTTATTTCTGCAAATAACATTCGCACAAAATTCAGTTGTAACAATTGAAAGTCCCGATAAAAAAATTCTTGTAAAAATTCTTGTAAACGAAAAGGGACTTGTTAATTATACGGTTTCTTATAATAACGAAATAGTGCTCAAACCTTCGGCATTAGGACTGATAAGGGAAGATGGAGACTTTTCAAAAAATTTAAAATTATTTTCTTCATCACCTTTAGAAAAAATTACTGATAATTACCAGATGATTTATGCAAAAAGAAAAAATTGCATTTACCACGCTAATAAAAAAACATTGTATTTTCATAACGCTTCAAATCAGGCACTTGATATTATTTTCCAGCTATCAAATGATGGTGTAGCATTTCGTTACTTCTTTCCCGGTAAATCATCAGATGTAAAAACAATAACACAGGAAATTACTTCCTATCATTTTGATACATCTGCCAAAGCATGGCTGCAGCCAATGCAGGTTGCCAAGTCGGGCTGGCAACAAACCAATCCTGCTTATGAAGAACATTATATGCAAAACATAAGTGCCGGTACTGCTTCACCTGATCAGGCAGGATGGATTTATCCTGCTTTATTTCGCTACAACTCCACATGGGTACTGATTACAGAAGCAGCATTAGATAGTAATTATTGCGCAACACGATTAAAATCCCAATCGCCTGATGGTGAGTACACAATTGGTTTTCCCGATACAAAAGAAGTATTTACGGGTGGTGGTTTTTTACCAATTTCTAAATTACCATTTTATTCTCCCTGGAGAATAATTACAATCGGCAGTTTAAAAACTGTTGTCGAATCAACACTTGGAACTGATCTTGCCAAACCGGCAATAAAGATTGATCAAACGTTTATCAAACCCGGAAAATCTTCCTGGAGCTGGATCATGTCAAAAGATGATTCGATAGTTTACACAGAACAAAAACGCTATATTGATTTTGCAGCCGATATGCATTGGCAGTATTGTTTAATAGATGCACAATGGGATAAAAAAATTGGCTACGATAAAGTAAAAGAACTCGCAGCTTATGCTGCTGCAAAAAATGTAGGGATTCTGCTTTGGTATAATTCGGCCGGAGATTGGAACACAGTTAAATATACGCCTAAAGACAAGTTGCTTACGCATGCGGATAGAGTAAAAGAATTTAGCCGGCTTAAAGAAATGGGTATTAAAGGAGTAAAGATTGATTTTTTTGGCGGCGACGGGCAATCAGTGATAAAATACTATATAGATATTTTGAATGATGCCGCAACATATAAATTACTTACCAATTTTCATGGAGCAACATTGCCAAGAGGATGGGCAAGAACTTACCCCCACCTGCTCACCACTGAAGCAATAAGAGGTTTTGAAATGATAACTTTTACCCAGCCTGATGCTGATGCAGAAGCCAATCATTGCGTTATGCTTCCTTTTACCCGCAATGCTTTTGACCCAATGGATTTTACACCCATGAACTTGTATAAAATAGGTTCCAGAATAAAAAGAAAAACTACCAGCAGTTTTGAGCTTGCATTGTCAGTGCTTTTTTTATCGGGCATTCAGCATTATGCAGAATCACCGGCTGGCATGGCGCATGTGCCGGATTATGTAAAACAATTTTTGAGAGACCTGCCCAACCAGTGGGATGATGAAAAATTTATTGACGGCTTTCCGGGAAAGTATGTTGTGATAGCAAGACGTTATCAAAACAAATGGTACATAGCCGGAATAAATGGCGAAAATGTTGCAAAAAAACTTGAACTGGATCTATCTTTTCTAAACAAAAAAATGGGTACGCTTATCACAGATGGCAATGAAGATCTTTCTTTTCAACAAAATAAAATCAATATATCTACAGGCAAAAAAATAAATATTGAAATGAAACCTGCCGGTGGATTTGTTATGGTGATAGAATGAATCTTGCTTCGGTTGTTGGTGCAGCTTACACACATTATCTTATTGAACACCAACGGCGAAAGTCATTGTTAACCCTTTACTAAAAGCCAGGCTTTAACATCCCTTATACCTCCTGCCTCAACACCTCCAATGGCGACCTGTTCAACAATCCCCTGCTGTTCGCTAACCCTGTTAATACAGTAAGCAAACAAACCAACACAAACAAAATCAATACAGGCAGTAGCTCCGGATGAAATGGTGTATCAAAAGTATAATGCGCCAAAGCCCAGCTTGCTGCAAGCGCTAACAGTATACCCGTAAACGCAGCTAAGGCACCGAGGAAGAAATATTCTAATGCGGTAATGGCAAATATTTGTTTACGGCTTGCGCCCAATGTGCGAAGCAAAACACTTTCCTGCAGCCGCTGGTATTTGCTTATGAGTACAGAGGCAATTAATACCACTATACCGGTAACAATGCTGAAGCCTGCCATAAAGCGGATCACAAAACTGATCTTATTCATAAGTTCATCCAACACATGCAACACAAGGCCAAGATCAATGATGGATACATTTGGATATTGCTTTACCATTGCCTGTTGAAACTGTGCAGATACCTGCTGCGACGGAACTCTCGTGAGCAATACATGAAACTGCGGCGCTTCTTCAAGCAAGCCCTTTGGAAATACTACTAAAAAATTTGTTTGTATGCCCTTCCAGTTCACTTCACGCAAACTTCCAACGATGGTTCGCATTACCGCCCCCTGCACATTGAACGTGATTGTATCCCCAATATTTACATTGTTTCTTTTTGCAAAATTTTGTTCTAATGAAATAGCAGGAATACCTGTACTGTCAGCAATGCCCTTCCATATACCCGCTGTAATTTTTTCAGAAGACGTTAATGAATCCCGGTAGGTAACACGGTATTCCCTGTTAAACAGCCGGTGTGAAAATCTGATGGTGGAATCCTTTTTTACCTGTACAGCAGTGATGCCATTTACTTCTTCAAGCCGCATATTTACAATGGGTATAGTTTCTTTTACAGGTAAGCCATACTTTCGTGCAAGGCCTGATACGCCTTGCTTCTGGTTACTTTGAATATCGAACAAAACAATGTTTGGCTGATTAGCGCCTGCTGATAAGGATAAACGACTGATCAATATTGATTGTACAAAAAACAAGGTGCAAATAAGCGCAGTGCCTAAGCCAATAGAAATGATAAGTATAGTTGTTTGATTATTGGGGCGGTATAAATTAGCCAGGCCTTGCCTCCACAAATAATTCCATGACGAAGGAAAAAAACGTCTTACCATCCACATCAGTGCACGGGCTATCGCGGTAAGTATCAATAAAGCTGCTGCAATGCCTGCGGTAAAAGAAAGCGCCTGCTTCCAGTTAGCCATTTGCATATAAGTAAAGCCATATACAAATAGTACAATTAAAACATACACCAGCCATTTTATAGAATCTCTCTCAAGCCGTGGTGGCTCAAACGATACACGGAGAGCATTGAGCGGCGAAATTTTTCGAATGGAAAGAAGTGGTAACAATGCAAATAAAACAGAGATGATAATACCTAAAGCCATCCCTTGTAAAATGGCAGTCCATGAAATAGCGGTGGTGATTTTTACAGGAAGAAAATCTTTTATAATGAATGGCAAAAACTGCTGAATGACTATGCCCAATACTGCACCAATAAAAGAACCAATAAAGCCGATGCCAACAATCTGAATAAGATAAATAATAAAAGCCTGTGATGCCTTTACACCAAGACAGCGTAATATGGCTATGGCATTTACTTTCTCCCTTATATATACATGAACGGCGCTGGCAACACCGGTACAGCCAAGCAACAAAGCGATAAAACCTACAAGCGATAAAAACCTGGTGAGGTCGCTGAAGGAGCGGCCTGTATCTTCTTTCTGGCTTTCAACTGTTTCATAGTTCAGGTCGTTTGCTTCAAGCCGGGGCTTCATGCGGTCCATCAATTTTTGCATATCAGCCTGGTGGTTGTATTTAAAGAAATAGTGGTAGCTGATACGGCTGCCTTTTTGAGACAAACCTGTTTGCTTAAGATATTGAAGCGGTATATATACTATTGGCGCTATGGATGCAGAGAAACCTGTTTGGCCCGGGGCATTTAATAATTCGCCTGCAATTGCAAAGGTTACTGCTCCTACTTTTATTGAGTCGCCTGTCTTTGC
>OLLO01000686.1_pt1 | contig 11093 bp, 7 predicted proteins | sample 1604551 | NCBI WGS metagenome assembly OLLO01 (sample SAMEA104055720, study PRJEB20765) | soil metagenome | biome: Arctic tundra; feature: Polygonal ground; material: soil | place: USA | collected 2011-09 | depth 0-0.5 m
CCCGCCGGTAAAAAATAAACCTGTGGATGAAAATATCAATAAATGATCATGATCACTTTTCGTACAGCCATACCGCCAGATAATAACCAGTTGCTAACCCTTACCAACTTAACACCAATGCAGGGAAGCATTTCCATCTGCATACAACGTGAGCCGGATTTTTTTGCACTGCTGAATAAGCGTGGACAACCACATGTGATAGTCGCAGAAATTGAAGGAATGATAGCAGGAAGTGTTTCTATAGTAAAGGAAGAAATGATGCTGATGGAACAACCAGTTACCTTTTATTATTTATGTGACCTTAAAGTGCATCCGGAGCATCGGAATAAAAAAGTGGCAACAATGCTCACACATGAAATGATTAAATACCTACATGCACAAAATGCTGACTGGTTATTAACGATAGTGGCTGACGGCAATAACCGTGTGATGCCTTTGATAAAAGGCAAAGCAGGAATAATAAATGATCATTCTGAAAGCACCTTTATCATTCTGCAATTATTTGCCAAAAAAAATAAACGAAAAGAGAACTATAATATTTCAAATAGGGGATCAGAGACTACAGTAATAGAAATGTATAAAGAGTTTTACAGCCGTTACGTTTTACATCCTGTTGTTTCTTCAGCTATCTTAAAAAGTTGCACTCACATAGTTGCCTATAAAAACGATAAACCAATTGCAGCAATAAGTTTATACGATCCGATAGAAATAAAACAAAATGTTGTTACCGGTATGCCCTGGTATCTGGAAATAAGTATTTGGTGTATGAGGATCCTGAAATCTTTATTAAGCCTTCCTTCTCTCCCGCATAAAGGACAGCCTATAAAAATATTATATGTAAAAGCATTTTCATTTTTGCCGGGGTATGAAGATGCATTCATTTCACTCATACAACACGCAAGAAGTGTAGCGTATCAAAAAAATTATACTTTTTTATCTCTTACGATCCATGAAAAAGATCATTTAAAAAAACATTTAAAAAAATTACCCGGATTTGCATTTAAGTCAAAGGGGATGATATGTAGTTTAAAAAATAATATAAGTGCATTAAATAAAATTAAAAGCGGGAATGTTCTTGAAGACTTTTCAATAGTATAAATCTTAATCTAAAATATTATGAATACGATAATTGTTGCACCCGGAAAAAGAAAAACGATGTTCGATCATGAAATAAAAACACCGTTTAAGAATCTAAATGGAGAATGTTTTACAATTCAGGATATTATTTTCTCTAAACTTCCACATCGGCGCGAAGAGTGCACTGTCTTAAGAAGCCACATAGGCGATGAATATATCGAGATAACATTACACCAGCTTCGATACATAATATCTATACTATCAAAAAAAATATCGGAAAAAGATCTGTCACCCGGAAATACTGTTATGTTGCTTTCATTGCCCGGTTGTAATGAATTATTCACTGCCCTTTATTTTGCCACATTAACATCAATGGGTATCTGCGTATTCATGCCTATGTTCCCTGAAATAAAGGAGCTTGAAGAGTGGATAGATAAAACAAACACTAAAGCTGTTATTGCACCATTAAGCGAAATAAACAGGTTGAATGATTTTGAAAGAGAAAAAATTACGGCGCTCAACATTAAAAGTTTAAGTGAAACTAAAAAAATAAATTTTTACGACAGCCTGGATAGTTTTGATATTCTTTCAGTGATACAACAATCAAAACTTCAGTTGTGTGAAAAATATTCATTCTCTCTATATTCATTTGTTGATCCGGAATCAGAGGCTGTTATCGTTACCACTTCAGGCACATCGGGCAAAACCAAACTGGTAGTTTATGAGCAAAAAGCATTTGCATTAAATTGTCTGTCCTGGCAACAGGCTGGGTTATTCAGAGAAGAATTTTTTTGCAATGCCGGCTTTACTCCTTTGTTTACCCATACCATCGGCATAAGGAGTTTTATGAATGCGATATGGACAGGCAATCCTGTTTGTTTTATAATTACCGATTGGTTTTATAAATACCCTGAACAGGTTTGTTACTTTTTATTAAAAATGAAGCCTGCACATATCATCGGCGGCCCTGCAATGTTTAATGCATTGATGGAATTGTACCGTTACTTTCCTGAACTAAAACAATCACTAAGTAAATCACTCAAAGCATTTATTTCAATCGGTGCTCCATTTGCTGAGGGTACAGCCCAACTGCTAAGATCTGCAACAGGGATAACTCTATACAATGCTTACGGAACTACAGAAACACAAATGGCTTCAATAGCCCTTGACGGCGGAACGGACCTTGGCTCACCCTTACCGGGCGTGGTATTTGGTTTGAAAAATTTAAATGATGGATCTCATCTATATCAATTGCATGTACATACTCCATTTCAATCAGCAAGAATTATTGGTGAGCAGAAAAGAAAATTTTATTATACAGGCGACCTTGTTTCTCTTGCCGATGACAATAAAATTGTTTTAGTATCCAGGGAAAATGCAGACTTTATTAAAGATGATTTCGGGGTGAAAATTCCGCTCACTTTTTTAAAAAAATATTATAGAGAATTGTTTGCTGCTACTGCTCATATTGAATGGTACCCATTAAAAAGCAAACCGGGATTAGCTGCTTTATGTTTTATTAAAAATTCTGCCGCGGATATTTCATTAAAAAAAATTGCCGGCTTACTTAAGAATATCAATCATGAGTTGAAAAAAGAAATAGAGCCATTTGAATATAATCACCGGCACATTGCAAAAATTGCTTTATTGCATGAAGATATTCCGCTCACAAGAAAAGGTACTGTTTCAAAAAGTTTAATAAATGATTTGCACAGGCAATTAATAGATGACCTGGTAAATCCGATAAGTAATAATGAGCGAATTAAGATCACTGATAAAGATGATGAAAACTCAATATTTCAGCAATATGTAAATCCTGATCTGGGAGAGATGCTGAAAGCATTGAAGATGGACGTTACTTTTAGCAGCGCAATTGGTGATCATTTGTTTTATCAAAAAAATAATAAAGAAATTAAGATATTAGATATGGTTGGTGGATATGGCTCAAATTTTTTAGGCCATAACCATCCTGCTGTTAAGAAAGCTGTTATTGATTTCATTTCTGAGAATAAAGTTGCTATTCATAACCAGGGAAGCATACAGAATGGTGTAGCCGCATTAGCAGAAAAATTAAACCTGTTATTAAGCAATAAAACAAAAAAGAATTTTAAGGCTCAGTTTGGTAATAGCGGTGCAGAAGCCGTAGAGATCGCCATGCACCATGCATACCTTGAGTGGAGAAAAAATATTGAGAAATTAAGAGATGATCAATTACAATTATTTGGAGCCATCGAAGAAATGAATGTTCGAGAGATATGGAATAAAAATATGAGAACTATTGAAGAAGCTACTCCCCACGTTATCGGCATCAACAATTGCTTTCATGGATATACAGGCTCTGCCAGGAGCTTATTGAATATTAAAAAACGGCGCTCATTATTTTCAGGATTGTTAAAGGTTAAGCCTTTACTTATAGATGATGACAATGAAAAATGGGAAGAGATCATAACTCAACTTTTTGAAAAAACATTTGTAACCATTAATAAGATCGTCAGAAAAAACGGTGTATATGTTTTAGAGGAATTCAATTGCTCTACCATTATCGCTTCGATAATAGAACCTGTTATGGGCGAAGGCGGAATTAAAACCATCAATGAAAATCTTGCAGATCATTTGGCAGGCCTCGATATTCCTTTAATATCTGATGAGATACAATGTGGCCTTGGCAGAACCGGTACTATCCCAGCATACAATAAGGCATCTTATTATTTATTCGGCAAGGCTTTAGGTGGTGGGTTTGAAAAGATCTCTGCAGTATTAATTGACAGCAACAGGTTTCAATCTTCTTTTCCTAAATATTACGCATCCACATTTGCCAATGGTGATCTTGCTGCCTGTATTGCCGCGAAAACAATTGATATAATTGTGAAGGAAAAACTGGAAGAACAGTCTTTAGAAAAAGGCGATTACTATAAAACATCGTTGATAAAACTTGCTGCCAAATATCCCCAGGTCATCTCAGGCATTAAAGGAAAGGGACTGATGATAGGGATCTATCTGAATAAAGAACTCGGAAAAGATAATGTCATATTTCGCATGATGTTCCAGCAGGAACTTGCCGGTTATTTATTTTCTGCATGGCTTTTTAACAAACATCAAATACGGATCTTTCCATCACTTGCAGCGGCCAATTGTCTCAGGGTAGAACCTTCATGCTATATCAGTGAGATGCAAATCGATAAATTTTGTTCAGCATTGGAAGAGTTATGTAAATTATGCAAAGAAAAAAAAATCTATAAGCTGCTTTCTTTTTTAATGAACGATGATATTTATGATGACAGGAATGAAACTATTCTTGACGGGAAGTTCCCGTTATGTTTTGAAGAGCCTTTGCCGGGTGCAAAAAAAGTTGGTTTCATTTCTCACTTTACATTCCCTTTAGCAGAGTTGAAACTTATCGAGCCGGAACTACACAATGCATCAGACACGGGGCTTCGCATACTGTTTAATAAAATGCAACTGCTTATGGAAGGAAAGCCATTTAAAATACTATCCAAAAACCTAATGAATGGTAAAGTGCATTTTAGTTTCTACATTATTCCTGTTGATTCTGCACAATTAGAAAATGCGCATAAGTGGGGCAAAAAAAGAACTTTCATTTCAAAAATGCAGGATGCTGTAGATATGCTTGCAATGGAAAATGTAAGCCATATAAGTTTAGGAGGTTATGCTTCTATTTTAACCAACAATGGGTTAATGCTTGCACATCCTGCGCAAACAAAAATTATTACAGGCAATACATTAACCGCAGCATCATGTTTGCATTACCTCTATAAATATGTAAATGATCATACTGATAAACAATTAAAGATCGCCATTGTAGGAGTTACGGGAAATATAGGAAACGGTCTTGCGGAATGTATTGCAGAAAACAGATCAATTAACTGTTCTTTATTATTAGTTGGACATAATGTAAAACGATTACAACAAATTGAAAAAAAATTATCAATACTTACTAATGAAGCAATATTAGAAACAAGTTGCGATCTTTTCTCACTTCAAGAAGCTGACGTGATCATTTGTTGCACAAACACAAGTGATCCAATCATTTTTCCGCACCACATTAGCAAAACAAAAAACGTTTTTATTATTGATATGTCTGTGCCGGTGGCAATATCAAACCAGGTTAAAAAGCTGGGCAATGTAACAGTATGCAAAGCCGCATCCCACATTGTTTTGCCCGATGATAAAGAGTTATTGATAAGTTCGCATACGCCTAAAGGATCTATATTTTGCTGTGCTGCAGAAGTGCTTCTGGATGCTTTGTATAATAGTGAGTATTCATTGAAAGGAAGACTGGAACCTAAGGCTATCAACGCTTTGTACCAAATGGCAAAACAACAAAAGTTATTAAGCTAAAAACCTTTAATGAAACCTCTTTTTGATTTTGGAATTTCGCAGGAAGATGCCAACTCAGAACAAAGTATTCTTGAATTGCAGGATAATGACAGGGTTTTGTGCATTGCCAGCGGAGGAGAAGTTCCTTTAAATTTGTTATGCCGCAATAATAATGTTCAGATTGAGGCAATAGATATTTCCGAAACACAACTGGCTTTGTGCCGTCTTAAATTATTAACTGCACTGCATGTAGGTTCACCGGATAACGCAGCCTTCCTTGGCTATTCAGAGATGGATACAAAAAGACGAAAAGAAATATTTACAACTGTATTACAGCCATTGTTACAGGAAAACGATAAAGCATTCTGGTTGCAGCATCTTACGTTGATAGGCAAAGGAGTGATCAACTATGGCAGGTTTGAATTATTCCTGAAAAAAATGAGAATAGTTGCAGCATGGCTCATCGGAAAAAAAAATATTGGATCACTTATCAATTGTTCATCGGTACAACAACAGGAAGAATTTTTTAATAAAAAAATTGAGAACAGAAAAGCACTCAGGTATTTATTTAAGATCGCATTTCATCCTCTGATATATAAAAAAAGAGGGTTAGATAAACAGGGATTAATACATGCAACATCAAACACAGGAGAAAATTTCTTTAAAAAATTTAAAACTTTCTGTATCGCAACACCGGCAGATGAAAATTATTTTTTACAATATTATCTTACGGGAAAGTGTAAGCCAAAAGCAATCCCTGAATTTCTTCAGGCAGTAAACAGAACAACTTTACAAAAGAACGGTGGTAATATCAATTTCAAAATGACCTCAATAACTGAAGCGTTAAATAATTCGCCTGAAAATTATTACAGCAAAATTCATTTATCTAATGTCGGTGACTGGATGAAAGAGCCTGATTTTAAAGCGTTAATGCAAACAGTTCAACAAAAATTATCCGAAGGAGCAAAAGTTAGTTGCAGGGTTTTACAAAAAGATCATTTTGCAAACAACAAATTCCACGGCATTGAGATCGATAAAAAATTAGCTGAGACGCTTGAGAAAAAAGACAGGTTTCCTTTTTATTCATTATTCCCTATCACAATTTGTAAATGAGAAATAGGTGATTGGAGCAGACTGAGAAAATTATACCCTCTGCCGCATTACCTCATATAATATCATCCCTGCTGCAACGGAAACATTCAATGATTCAAAATTATTTTCCATTGGGATTCTGAATTGTTCATCACAAACTTTCATCAATGCAGGGAAAATTCCTTTGTCTTCACTGCCCATAACAATTGCACAAGGTTCGGAGAAGTTTAGATCAAAGATCTTTTTGTCTGCTGTCATTTCGCTGGCAAAAACTTTAATGCCATTAAGGTGTAATTCATCCACTACTTTCATCAAACTTGTTACTCTGCAAACAGAAATACTTTCCAAAGCGCCTGCAGAAGTTGCAATAGCATCATCATTTAAAGCACCTACACCTTTATCAGGAATAATAATGGCATGAACACCGCAACTGTACGCTGTTCTGGCGAGTGCACCAATATTTCTTATATCGGTTATGCCATCTAAAATTAAAAACAATGGCACTTCTCCCCTTTCCACTACAAATGAAATTACCTGCTGCAGATCCTGGTATTTTATTTTACCTCTTAGTGCTACACATCCTTCATGATTTTCTATATTGAAACTATTTATTTTTTCAACAGGAACTTTATTTATTGGTACCTGATGTTGTTCAGCAATTCTTCTTATTTCTTCGGATGCTCTGCCATAAATATTATTGGCTAAATAAATTCTTTCTATTTGCTCACCTGCATTCATCGCTTCAATAACTTTTTTTTGACCGATGATCAAAGAGCTTTTTTTAGGACGATGTTGTTGAGTTGTTTGTCTGAAATTTCTCACAATTCAAAATTATGAATAAGATTATCACTCAACTTAATAATAAATTAGGAGAGTATTAAAGGGTTACGGAAGTCTCCCCTAAAGAGGGAGACCTGCCTACCGTCAGGCAGGTTTAGAGGGGGCTTTATTTTAAACCGAATGCCTGCTTCACTTTATTTACATGGTCTAATTTCTCCCACGTAAATAATTCTACTTTCAGTTTTTTCTCTTTGCCATCCGGTGTTTTGAAAGTTTTTGTTACCACTTCATTTTTACGCCCCATGTGTCCGTATGCTGCGGTCTCACTGTAAATAGGGTTACGCAATTTTAAACGCTGCTCAATAAAATAAGGACGCATATCGAAAATGCTTTTTACTTTCTCTGCAATTTCTCCGTCACTAAATTTTACTTTAGATGTTCCGTGAGTGTTTACATTGATACTGGTTGGTTGCGCAACACCAATGGCATAAGAAACCTGCACCAATACCTCATCACAAACTCCTGCTGCTACTAAATTTTTTGCGATATGGCGTGTTGCATAAGCCGCACTTCTGTCAACTTTACTTGGATCTTTTCCACTAAATGCGCCACCACCATGAGCGCCTTTACCACCATAAGTATCAACAATAATTTTTCTGCCTGTTAATCCTGTATCTCCATGCGGACCGCCAATAACAAATTTTCCCGTGGGGTTAATGTGATATTTTATTTTATTATCAAACAGGTGTCCGTATTTTTTGTATTTAGCTTTTACTCTTGGTATCAGGATCTTTTTTATATCGTCAGCAATTTTCTTTTGCATTTTTTCTTCTGTATCAAAATCATCATGTTGGGTGGAAACAACAATGGCATCAATTCTGGTTGGTTTATTGTTGTCATCATATTCTAAAGTAACCTGGCTTTTTGCATCAGGGCGCAAATATTTTACCTGCTTATTTTCTCTTCTGATTGCTGCTAATTCTTTTAATAAGTTATTGGCAATATCCAAAGCCAGCGGCATGTAATCTTCAGTTTCATTACTTGCATAACCAAACATCATTCCCTGGTCACCTGCTCCCTGTTCTTCTTTATTGGTTCTATCCACGCCCTGGTTAATATCAGAAGATTGTTCATGAATGGCTGAAAGAACGCCGCACGAATTTGCCTCAAACATATATTCGCTTTTAGTGTATCCGATTTTACGGATCACTTCCCGGGCAATACTCTGAACATCTAAATAAGCTTTTGATTTAACCTCACCGGCTAATACCACCTGCCCGGTAGTTACTAAGGTTTCGCAGGCAACTTTACTTTGAGGATCGAACGCTAAAAAATTATCAATCAGCGCATCGCTTATCTGGTCTGCAATTTTATCAGGATGTCCTTCGCTCACTGATTCTGAGGTAAATAAATAAGACATGTATTTTATTTTTTTGAAGCGCAAAATTATGCCTTAACGAGGAAGGGACAAAATGCATTTATAAAATATTAAATTAAAGCTTTGAATAAATTATCCGTAACCTGATCCTGTTAGTTGCAGTACTTCCTCCAACCAGCTTTACACGTCCCTGGGCTACATTGTTAAGCGGAAATAATAATGGCGGAAGCGCTTGTCCGCAATCATCGAGATAGCTTGCAGAGGTACGAACATAATCAGGAGCACGCAACCTTAATGTAGAATTTGTTCTCCCCTTGGTAACTATCTTCTGCACATACCTTGAAATATTAAATGTATATCTGGCGATAGAATTGCCAAGAGGATCTTTTACGGTGGTTTTAAATCCGCCATAAGTTGCAATATCAGGCTGACCGCCTGCTGAAGTAAAATCACATGGAACAGGACGGTAACTATTACTGGTATCTTTTATATCCAGGAAAAGAAAAGGTGGAGGCGTTAAAAAATTATCAAAAGCAGATGTAGAAAAAACCTGTTCCATTATTAACTCTGCTCTATGAACTATGCGATTTGATAACCCTGTAAGTCCGGGAATTTTAAGTTCAGCATAAGTGCCTGGTGTAGTTTGAATGTATACGAAATTATCACCGGCTGGATTTGAATTTGTATTCGAAAAATTATTTAATTCAGCACCGCTTCGATTTCTTACAATGTTGTTTGCACTATGATCACCTGGATATAAACTAAAATTGGTAACAACTGCTGTATCAGCCAGGTTAGCTCTTTTGTATTTGTAATAAAAAGCAAGTTTAGTGTTAGCATCAGTAAGGCCATAATAAGTTAAAGCATTACCGGAATTATCAGGTATTATCGCAAAGCCTTTAAAAAAATCCTTAAAGAGTGAATCAGTTTGAATAGTATCCCTGGCCAACAGTGATTGACCAAAGGAATTACTCAATTTTATACGAAGCTGATTATTTGATGTATCTCTAAACGCCTTTACCGAATCTGATAATCTTTGTGGAATATAGGTAGCAGAACCCAATACAGGAGCATTAAAAGGATAAAATGAGCAGCTGCTTGAATCGGGGCTAAACGTATTAGCAATTTCATGCACTTCAACTCTTTGCGGTATTGTAGTACTATCTCCATAAGTTCTTTTATAACTTAATACCAAAACAACAGAATCCAAAGTTCTGTCAGCCGGGTTGGCTTCAAAATAAAAAGGAAATGCAGCTGGCTTTAATTCTGTATAAATAGTTGCTTTGGTAGTGCCAAATAACGGATCGTTACCAATGTAGCCAAGTGCATGCTCATCCGTAGGATAAATGATAGCACACTCTTTACCAAAAGGTATCGAATCAAAATTATTGGCAACAACACTAATAATAGTATCAAAAGTATTTACATTATCAACTGCCGGAATTAGTCCGCTACCTAAGTTAGTAGTATCAATTTTTGTACAATGCCAGTTTAAAAGAGAAAAAAATATAAGACCCGTAAAAGCTAAAGGGAGTTTAGTTCTGATCACAGTAAAAATAATTTGATAGGGTAGTTTTTTATTTGGCGGCAAGGTCGGCATACAATTGTAAATAGTCTGTTAAATCTGACTCTGCATTGAATTGCAGCACCTTCTTACCTTTTACTTTAGTAAATTCCTGAGCTAATTTTTTATCAACTTTTTCTGCGCCAAATGTTATTGCATCAGCGTAAGTTGCGCCTCCTCTAAACATAGCTGTATTGGATCCTTCATTATAAACCTGCATATCATTCTCTTTAATATTCGCATTTATGGTTGCCAGTTTTACAAACTCTTTACCCATTTTTTCTTTATAGGTATTTTGCCCGATAGTATAAATTATTTTGCAATTGCTGAATACAGGTTCTTTTTTATAAGCACATTTTATATACATTGGTATAAGTCCTGTCATCCATCCGCTGCAATGAATAATATCGGGAGGCCAGCCAAACTTCTTAACTGTTTCAAGAGCGCCTTTGCACAGTAAAACGGTTCTTAGAGCATTATCATCAAACCACTTTTCATTTTCATCATGAAATAAAGTTTTTCTTTTAAAATAATCTTCATTATCTAAAAAATATATCTGCAGGCGGGCATTGGGTAAAGAAGCTACTTTAATTACCAAAGGATAATCATCTCCGTCAATCTGAACATTAATTCCCGATAACCTTACAACCTCGTGCAGGCGATGGCGGCGTTCATTTATCATTCCAAAACGAGGCATGATACACCTTACTTCCATCCCTGTTTCATTTGATTTTACCGCCAGCTTATTTACAATCTCCGCAAACTCTGTCATCTCTAAATAAGGTGACATTTCGTTGGCTATAAATAAAATTCTTTTCTTTGTTGACATTAGCGAAGGTTAAATTGCAATAATGGTTTTTAAAG
>OLLO01000532.1_pt1 | contig 11049 bp, 4 predicted proteins | sample 1604551 | NCBI WGS metagenome assembly OLLO01 (sample SAMEA104055720, study PRJEB20765) | soil metagenome | biome: Arctic tundra; feature: Polygonal ground; material: soil | place: USA | collected 2011-09 | depth 0-0.5 m
AAACTATGATTAAGTATAAAACTATAAGATCTTTTTTAGTTTGTTTTATATCCATGTTGTGCTTTCAAGTGTATGCACAAAATAACAATCGTGATGAATCAATCTACATCCACTTAAAACCAACAAAAAAATAAAAATTTAATTATGAGAAAATTATTTTTTGTTGCTTTACTTATATTTCTTTCAACATTATTAATTGGAATTGATAAGCCAATTTTAAACGTTATAAAATAATTAATGCAAATCAAAAATTTAATTATCATCGGGTAGAAATAAGCTGCATTTTTTTTAAAGATGAAAAAGATAAATGAAGAGAATACTTCTATTAAAATATCTCCGGAAGAAATACAATCGGAGTTTTATAAGATCTTGCTGAAATATGGATTTAAAAAGCGCAAGGCTTTGCAATGTTCAGAAATATTTACTCAAAATAGCGTAGATGGAGTTTACACTCATGGAGTAAATCGTTTCCCAAAATTTGTTCAATATATAAAAGATGGATGGATAAATGTTAATGCAGTTCCTTCATTAAAAAGCAGCGTTGGTGCTATTGAGCAATGGGATGGGAATTTAGGCCCCGGAATTTTAAATGCACTTCACGCAACGGATCGTTGTATGAAGTTGGCACAAAAAAATGGAATCGGTTGTGTGGCTCTATCCAATACTAACCACTGGATGCGTGGCGGTTTTTATGGACGCGAAGCAGCTAAAAAGGGATTTGTTTTTATTGCCTGGACAAACACAATTGCTAACATGCCTGCATGGAATGCAATTGATAATCGTTTAGGGAATAATCCGCTGGTAATTGCTTTGCCTTATAAAGACGATGTAATAGCACTTGATATGGCAATGTCGCAATTTTCATTTGGCGCTATGGAACTGAAGGCTTTGAAAAATGAAAGGCTGCAGGTTTTTGGCGGCTATAATAAAAAAGGAAAATTAACTGATGATCCTTCAGAAATTATAGAATCGAAAAGACCATTACCAATTGGATACTGGAAAGGCGCTGGCCTTGCGTTATTGTTAGATATACTCGCCGCAGTGCTTGCCGGTGGCTTATCTACGTATGAAATAAGCAGGCAGAAAGCTGAGTGCGCTGTATCGCAGGTTTTTATTTGTATTGATCTTAAAAAATTGAATAATTATTCTTTAATTGCGTCAACGGTTAACAATATCATTAATGATTATCTTCAATCTTCTCCTGTAAATAAAAAAGAAAAAATTATTTACCCGGGAGAGAGGACTTCAGCAAACCGGAAAAAAAATTTGCAGGATGGCATTCCGGTATTAAAAAGCATTTGGCAGGAAATATTGAATTTGTAAATTTTTATTTAATAAAGAAATGAATAGAAATTTCCAATACAGGCTGATGGTTTTTTTTGTGTTATTGATAAGTATTGGTTTTTTGAAAGCTCAAACAATTGATACAACCAAATGGTGGCACGATAAAATACGTTCTATTCATTACCAACCAGAAGGAGAAGACTTTGTTTTAGCGAATGGAAAAATGCGTTTTAACCGTGCATTGTACGGCACACATACAGCCTTTCGGGTTGAAGCAGGAGATCTTCCTGAATTTGCTTTATACATGCCGGGCATGGGAGGCAATTTTAAATTTGGTTTGATATCAGAAAATAAAAGCAAATGGCTTATCAACTCAAAAAATATTAAAGCTATCTATCGGCCCGGAAGCATGTTGTACGAGATCGGGGATTCGATGTTAGGTAATGGTTCAATGCACATAACCATTCTTGCACTGGCAGATGCAGAAGGTATGATCATTAAAACAGTGTTTAATAATGTGCCTGCTAATGTGGAACTGCTGTGGGCTTTTGGCGGCGCATCCGGTAAAAAATTTAACCGCGATGGTGACATTGGCGCTGATCCTGAATCATCTTTTTACCTGCAACCCGATTACTGTAAAGACAATGTTTATAAGATCAGCAATAATTCATTCAACTTATTTTATGGCTCCGGTAAAGTTTTAACAGAAGAAGACAGGTATGGAAATAAGCTCGCCAGCAATGATGTAAAAACTTCCGTGATGGAAGAAAAAAATTCTCAGAAGCAACTGGTGGGTATTGTTCCACCTTCATCCAACATACATGAGGTAGATGCGATGAAGCAAAATAGCCCATTGGAATTATATCAATCGAAAGAGTCTGTAACACCTGCTATCGCAGGAAGCATGAAGATTTCAAATGGTGAATTTTATTTTTTATTTGAGAATCCTGAATCAAAAAAATTGAATGTTGTTTATAATGATCTTAAAAATCATTTTGATAAAGCAGAAGCTGCAAGAAAAAAATTAGCTGACCGGATAAATGTAAACACTCCTGATCCTTACATTAATACATTAGGCGGTGCCTTAAGTTTGGCTGCGGATGCTATTTGGGAAGAACCGTCTTACCTGCATGGCGCAGTTGCATGGCGTATGCGTTTGAATGCATGGCGCGGTCCTTATGTTGCTGATCCTTTAGGCTGGCACGACAGGGCAAGAATGCATTTTTCATCTTATGCACTTTCTCAGGTTACCAGCCCGGAAACAGGGCCGGTTGTAGCAGATACTGCTTTGCATCTTTCAAGGCAATTGGAAAAAATGGGCACTTCTCTTTTCAGCAGTGGTTATATAAGCCGCAGCCCAAACAATAATAAGGTACCTCATCATTATGATATGAATTTGGTTTATATAGATGAACTGCTTGGACATTTTAACTGGACAGGAGACATTGAGTATGTAAAAAAAATGTGGCCTTTATTAAAACTTCATCTTGCATGGGAAAAAAGAAATTTTGATGTTGATGGCGATGGATTGTATGATGCTTATGCAGCCATTTGGGCCAGCGATGCATTGCAATATAGTGGTGGTGGTGTTACACATTCTTCCGCTTATAATTACCGGGCAAATAAAATGGCTGCAGAAATTGCAAAGATGATTGGCGAAGATGCAACGCCTTATCAAAATGAAGCAGATAAAATTTTACATGCAATGAATAACATTTTGTGGATGCCAAAGGAAGGGCATTATGCAGAATATAAAGACTTGCTTGGCCTGCAACAACTACATCCTTCGGCTGCACTCTGGACGATATATCATGCCATAGATAAAAAAGCTGCAGACCCTTTCCAGGCTTATCAATCATTGCGATACATTGATAATAACATTCCGCATATTCCTGTAAAAGCAAACGGTCTTGCAAAAAAAGATCTGTATGTTTTATCAACCACCAATTGGCATCCGTATGAATGGAGTTTGAATAATGTGGTGCTTGCCGAAAGCCAGCACACTGCGCTTGCTAACTGGCAAGGTAAACGGCCTGATGAAGCATATAAAATTTGGGAAAGCTCTTTAATTGAAAGCATGTACATCGGCGCAAGTCCGGGCAACTTTCAGCAACTAACTTTTTATGATGCGATACGGGGAGAACTTTACCGTGATTTTGCCGATGGCATTGGAATTTCTGCAAGAGCATTGGTGGAAGGTTTGTTTGGAATAAACCCCGATGCATTGAATAATACATTAACGATACAACCCGGCTGGCCATTGCATTGGGATCATGCATCGTTAAACATTCCTGATATAAAAATTGATTTTAAAAGAAGTGGAGTTAATGATACGTATACCATCGTTACGTTATTTCAAAAAGAAATGCAGTTAAAGTTATTGCTGAGAACAAAAAATGCCGGTATAAAAAGTATAATGGTTAATGATAAAATTGTTTCATGGAAAAATATTGATGATGCAATTGGTGATCCTGAAATTGAGATAAACAGTGGTTATCAAAAAAAGTATGTTATAAAAATTGTATGGTTAAGTGGCGAACCTGATAAAGTTGCGTTGAAATTTTTTTATTTAAAAGAAGATAAATTTTCTGTTCAATTTTCCAATGCAGTTGTTCAAAAAATATTTGATCCGCAAAATATTTTGTTGAATGCTCAAATAAAAAATAACACGGTGCAGGCAAGAGTGAATGCTGAAACAGGCAGCCACACAGCGTTTGCGCAAGTAAAGCAAAATGGTCTAATATGGTGGCAGCCATTAGATATTATGGTGAAAAATGAGATGGAGATAGTTGCGTTGTCACAACCAAATAATGTAATAGAGTTCAGCATAAAAAATAATACAGCATCTGCAAAGGTTGGAAAGGTTGTTGTAAATGCAGGTGATAATTCTTTTACTATGCCTTTAACTATTCCTGCATCTTCCACTTCACAAGTTATATCAGTACTTGCAGGTAAGATAATCCCTGGTAGTAATGAAGTAATTTATTCATGGAGCGATATGGCAAGTAATCATAACATTCATCAAAACATCATCAACTGGAATGTTTCTTCAAAAAATTTAAAGTTGGATGAAGTTAATCTTAGCAAATATTTTAATGATAAAGTCACACAGATTTTTAAGAATCAATATTTGTCACCACGGCCAAAAGTTCCAACATTACAATTGCCAACACAAGGAATTGGTGAATGGACACATCCTTTAATTACTGCCAACATTAGTGATATAGGATTAAGAAAACTTGCAGGAGAAAAAAATGAAATTATTTTGCCGCAAGGCATATCATTTCAAACACCATCTGACACAACCAAGCCAAATATTATCTTCTCTTCGCAATGGGATAATTACCCTAAGCAGGTTGCAATACCCTTATCAGGCAAGGCTTCGCATGCTTACCTGCTGATGGCAGGCTCAACCAATCCGATGCAAAGCAGGATAACAAATGGTGTTGTGTTTATAAACTATACTGATGGAACAAGCGATTCATTATTATTAAAAAATCCTGAAACATGGTGGCCAATTGAACAGGATTATCTTGAAGATGGATATGCTTTTCATAATAGCGCTGAAAAGCCAATCCGCATACATTTAAGAACAGGAGAGATAACTTCTACTCTTGATAACAGCATTACCAAATACAATGGAAAAATGATTGATGGAGGAGCAGCAACTGTTTTAGATATGCCCTTGAATGAAAATAAAATTCTGAAAGAAATAAAATTACAAACGCTTGCCAACGATGTTGTGATTGGCTTAATGAGTATAACACTTATAAGACCTTTCATCGGCAAAACAATTATCAACAACTAAAGTGCATTTTAGTTCGCACTTATTTTGTAAATATTACACAATACAATACAGTACAGTGCAGGATGATTGTTGTGATACCATCTGCTAATTTAGTATTATTCTTTACTAAAACGATTGTCATATGAAATCTATTTTACTGCGAAATAGCATAACTATTTCTCTTCTTTTTTTCTTTTCATTTTACAGTATTGCACAAAATTTACCCATCACAGGTAAAATAACAGATGCTAATGATAAGCCTCTTGCAGGCGTTACTATTAGTATTAAGGGAAGCAAAACAAAAACAACCAGCAGTGATGATGGAAGCTTTCGTATCAATGCTCCATCTGCAAATTCAATTTTACTTTTTACTTATGTTGGTTTTGGAGAACAGGAAATTGCCTTAAATAATCGTCAGCAAATTTCTGTTGCTATGAGCCCTACAAATAACTCAATGGAAAATGTTGTGGTTATTGGTTATGGTACTCAAAAAAGAAAAAATGTAACCGGCGCTGTTTCATCCTTTGATGCCAGAAAGCTTGATGAGCGCCCAATACAAAGAATTGACCAGGCATTGGTTGGTCAACTGGCAGGCGTTACCGTTAAGCAAACTACCGGTATACCCGGTAAGGCTTTTAGCATTCAGGTACGTGGCTCAGGATCCATAAGCGGAGGCAACGAACCTCTCTATGTAATTGACGGATTTCCTTTGTCGGTTAATTCCAGCAACACAGGCAATGGAACTTTTACAACAGGTAATCCTTTGGATAATATTAATCCAAACGATATAGAAAGCATCGAAGTTTTGAAAGATGCTGCTGCTGCTGCTATTTATGGATCAAGAGCATCCAACGGCGTTGTATTGATCACAACAAAACATGGACAAACAGGTAAACCAAAAATTACTTTCAATACTTACGCAGGATATAACCAGGCATCAAGAAAATTAAACATGATGAATGGCGACCAATGGATAGAACATGCTACAGAAATAATCAATGCACAGTATGTTGCAAAATATGGATCTGTTGGTGCAACTGCAAATGATGACAGGGCTACACGCCTTACAAAAAATGGTGGAGTTGTAGATGCGAATTATATTCTTGATCCACGGTGGACAATGCCGGGACATCCTGGATTAGAGTATGTAGATTGGCAGGATATAATAGAAAGAAAAGGGCAAATGCAGAACTACGAAATTTCGGCCAGCGGTGGAACTGATGCCGTTAAATATTATATTTCAGGAAACTATGCAAACCAGGATGGGTTTGTTATTGGTGTTGGTTATAGGGCATATTCTATGAGAGCAAATTTAGAGATCAACGCTTCTAAAAAATTAAAATTTGGTCTTAACATAGCTCCAACTTATTCCATTACACAAGACCCCGGGGTAGATGGTAAAGATGCAATTTTTCACCAGGCTTTAAGTTTGGCGCCTGTGCAGGAAGATACAATGGGTTTCTTTCCTAACACCGCAAGCAATAAACAATATTTTTATAGCAGCACTACCAATTCACCTCTTGGAAAATTAACCTACAACAAAGGAACAACAAAACGATACCGCACATTAGGAAGTCTGTATGGAGAGTATCAAATTATTAAAGGGTTAAGTTTTAGAAGCTCAGTTAATTTAGATAATACTGATAACATTGCTACAACTTATGTTTCTTACTTAACTGCCGGAACGCAGGCTGCAAGAACCTTTACGGGATCAAATAATTTGCTTGCTGCAACTTCCGGAACATATAACAGTTACAGGCGGCAAACTTTTGTAAATGAAAATACACTTACTTACAATACAGTAATTAAACAGGATCACAGCATAAATATATTGGCAGGTTACGCATACAATTTTGATCGCTTAGACAGATCGACAATAAGTTCAAACGGTGGATTTACAAGTGCTGTTATACAAACTTTAAATGCAGCTGCCGCGGTTACGGGTAATACTACCTCAACTCAAAATGTATTGACATCATACTTTACCCGTTTACAATATGGTTATAAAGAAAAATATCTTTTATCATTGGCTTATCGCAGAGATGGCTCTTCAAGGTTTGGAATAAATAATCAATATGGCTCTTTCCCTTCCGCTTCTTTAGCGTGGGTAGTTACCCAGGAAAACTTTATGAGTGCAGTACCTGTAATAAACCTGCTTAAGATTAGAGCATCGTATGGCGTAAACGGAAATAATAATTTGCCTAATGATTATGCCAGCATTGCGACTGTTGGTTCTGCAGGTTATATTTTTGGAACAACACCGGCGGCAGTGATCGGGCAGGCACCAAATGTTTTGGCTAACCCTGATCTGAAGTGGGAAAAATCTCAAACGTATGACTTAGGTTTTGATTTCGGGATCTTAAAAAACCGTATCACAGGTTCATTCGATTATTATAATAAATTAAACACCGACCTTTTATTAAATGTGCAGGTTCCTGAGGGAACAGGATTTCAAACCTATCTTACTAACATTGGTTCAGTAAGAAACATTGGCCAGGAATTGGAAATAACCTCACGTAATATGGTGGGCAAATTCCAGTGGACAACTTCAGTTAATCTAACGCACAATAGCAATAAGATAGAGGCTTTGGCACCTGGCCAAACACAGATCATTATACCTAACGGCTTTACAGTATCCGATGAGATCTTACGGGTTGGTGCACCATTAAATAGTATCTATGTTTTAAAAGTGATAGGATTTTTAACTGCTGATGATATTGCAAAAAATGTAGCCCGCTACACTACCGCTGAAACAGTTGGTGATTTTAAATTTGAAGATATTAACGGCGATGGAGTAATAACAGAAGCTGATAAACAAATTGTAGGACATCCCAATCCTGATTACACTTATGGTGTTACCAATACATTCCGTTACAAAGGTTTTGATCTTAATGTTTTGGTTCAGGGCCAATGGGGAGGCTCGATATATTCTCAATTAGGCAGAGCCATTTCACGGCCTGGACAGGGAAGATCTGATAATCATCCTGCATCTTTTGTAAACAGGTGGAGATCACCCTCTGACCAGGGAGAAGGAAGATTTGGCAAGGCTTATTCAACTTATAATAATCCTATTACCGCTGCTACTGATTGGTTGTATTCATCAGACTATGTACGTGTTCGGGATATAACCCTGGGATATAATTTAAAAAAATTATTCAATAAGGATTTTATACAGAGCGCCAGGGTTTACTTTACTTTAGAAAACTTTTTTGGCCATGATAAATATGTCAATGGTTTAAACCCTGAGGCTGCCAATACTACTGTGAGTACCAATAGTGCTTATCCTGAAGCAGGAGATTACGGTGCGTTGCCGTTGCCAAAATCATTAATATTCGGATTAAATATCACATTTTAATTCACCCTAATTTTAAAACGATGAAAAAGATATATTTCATTTTAATTATAGCGTTTGTGATCCTTGCATCATGCAAAAAGGATCTGAACCAGTTGCCAATTTCTACGGCAACAACAGAAACTTTTTATAAACAGCCAAGCGATTTTATACAAGCTGTAAATGCAACTTATAATTCATTAAGAGGATATCCTGACAGGTTGCTTTTTCTTTCTGAAGTAAGGTCTGATAATATATATCCAACAAATGATGTAGGCCGTGATCCCGATCCTATTAATAATTTTTCACCTGGGATTGCTTCGAATGTTTATGTTGAAGAAGCATGGAATGCAGATTTTAACGGCATCTTTAAAGCCAATACTGTGCTTGATCAAATTACAAAAAATGGCAGCAATATCGGATCTCCAGGCTTATCAATAAGATTAAGCGCTGAAGCAAGATTTCTGCGTGCTTTTTTTTACTTCGATCTCGTAAGATATTATGGTAAGCTTCCGATTGTAGATCATCCGATGTTATCTGCAGAAGCTATTACAATAGCACGCAGCCCTGTGGCTGATGTGTATGCATTAATAATTGCTGACCTTCAATTTGCAATAACAAATTTGCCGGCTAACTTCTCAGGTACATTTCCATCTTATGGCGCAACCGATGTTGGCAGGGCTACCAAATATGCTGCCGAGGCCATACTTGCAAACGTTTACATGACCCGTTCGGGACCAACATATGGTATTGAAGGGCCTGGGATGGGGTTAAGTGAATGGAACCTTGCCTTGCCCTTGTTGCAGGATATTATTAGCAGTGGGCTTTTTGTTTTCAACCCTACGTTTGGTGGTGCTACCGGTATATTTTCATATACCAATCAAAACCCTACTACTAATAAGGAAGCCGTATTTGATGTAATGTATCTCACAGGCCAAAGCCCGGTTTTAGGGGCTACATTTCCCTGGCAACTTATTCCTCAAAACTATTTCAATTCATTACCGGCTGGTAATACTCCGGCAAACGGTGCTCTTGGGCAGCCCTCTGTATCAAACAATCTGTTGAATAGTTATGCTGCAACTGATAAACGCAAATCACCAACTCTCCATACCACAACTTTTACCTATACCGGTACTCCTGATGCACATGCGTATTTTAGAAAATATTTAGATACTACCAAAATCCCTACAAGCCGTTTTGACTGGGCTATCAATTTTATAGCCATCAGGTATACGGATATATTGATGCTTAAAGCGGAGTGTGTATTGCATGGAGCACCAGGTTCGCAGGCAACAGATGTTGATAGCGTTGTTAACCAGGTAAGGGCAAGGGCAGGCCAGCCTGCAATAGCAAATGTTACATTGCCACAGTTGTTTGATGAACGCAGAAGAGAGTTTGCCGATGAGGGTTTACGCTGGTTTGACCTGCAAAGAAGTGGCAACGTGATAACGATCATGAATGCATGGATAGCTGTTGAAGATGCCACACTACACAAGATGAGCCAGGTAGTACCAAATTTTCTTATCTATCCTGTGCCGCAAAGTCAGTTGGATGCTGCGCCAGGATTATATACACAGAACCCCGGGTATTAAATAAGAGTTTAAAATTTTCTTGGTACCAACGTTTATTAAGAGGCCTGTCTATAAAAGTATAGCAGGCTTTTTTATTGAATATCGCTTACGGATATGTACATAATAATTTTTGAAATTGGTTGTATTTGTATCTTCATATCAAATAGTCACAGTAAATTTTATCTTCTCTCAGAAAATAATATTCATGAAACTCATTTTTAGCAAAAAGATTTTTGTCTCCTTTTTCTTTTCTATGATATTTTTTTTATCACAAATATTTGCACAGACAGATGCAAGTGATGTTTATATGTTTTGCTATTTTAAAAATCAAAGTAAAGATGGATTGCATCTTGCATACAGTAATGATGGCTATAAATGGAAAGCGTTAAACAACGACAGCAGTTTTTTAAAACCTACAGCAGGTGTAGATAAGCTAATGAGAGACCCTTGCATCATCAAAGGTCCTGACGGAATTTTTAGAATGGTGTGGACAGTGAGTTGGAAGGAAAGAAGCATTGGCTATGCAAGTTCCGCAGACCTTGTTCATTGGAGTGAACAAAAAGATATTCCTGTTATGGCAGATGAGCCACTTGCACAAAATGCATGGGCGCCTGAAATTATTTATAATGACAGGAAGAAAAATTATATGATCTATTGGGCAACAACCATCAAAGGAAAATTTCCTGCAACAGATACTTTGGGCGATAATGATCACCGCATTTATTATGTAACTACAAAAGATTTTACAACGTTTTCCAAAGCAAAACTTTTTTATGAACATGGTTTCAATGTGATTGATGCAACCATTCAAAAAGTTGGACGCAAGAGGTATGTTATGTTTTTAAAGGATGAAACATTAAAGCCTGTTCACAAAAATTTGCATACTGCAACAAGCAAGCATCTTACCAAAGGATGGAGTGATCCTTCACCTTCCATTACAGGAAATTATTGGGCAGAAGGCCCGACTGCAGTGAAGATCGGTGATGAATGGGTTGTTTATTTTGATAAATACCGCGATCATCAATATGGGGCTGTAACATCAACTGATCTTATACATTGGACAGATATTTCGGATA
>OLLO01000272.1_pt1 | contig 11037 bp, 8 predicted proteins | sample 1604551 | NCBI WGS metagenome assembly OLLO01 (sample SAMEA104055720, study PRJEB20765) | soil metagenome | biome: Arctic tundra; feature: Polygonal ground; material: soil | place: USA | collected 2011-09 | depth 0-0.5 m
AGCGCCGGATGGAATGCATACATTGATGGAAAGAAAACGCCATATTATAAAGTGAATTATTTATTGCGTGGTATGCCTGTTGCTGCCAGTCATCATGTTATCACTTTTAAATTTGAGCCGGCATCGTATAAAACCGGTTATACAATGGCAACCATGGGGAATATTTTATTATATCTTTTTCTTATCAGCGGTATATACATGAGCTTTCGAAAAAAAGAGTTGCAGACCAAGGTGTCAGACACTTAAAAAGTGTCAGACACCTTTTGGAGCAATAACTTCAGGTGTCTGGCGACTTTGAGTCGCCTGACACCTTAACTTTCAGTATGGATCTATCAATTATAATAATCAATTATAAATCGGCGCATCATGTTCTGTCTTGTATAGAAAGTATTTATAAGGAAACTCAGAAATATAGTTTTGAAATAATTGTAGTAGATAATGATTCAGCAGATGGCAGCCAGGAAAAGATATGCTCAACATTTCCAAACATTATATGGATACAGAGTGGCTATAATGCCGGTTTCGCAAGAGCCAATAATATAGGTATAAGGCAATCAATCGGTGAAAATATTTTAATCCTGAATGCCGATACAATTATCCTGGAAAATGCTGTGGATAAAACTATAGACCTTTTTAAAACTAAAAATGATGCTGTAGCCAGTGGTGTTCAGCTCTTAAATCCTGATGGTACTCATCAAATATCGGGTGCATACTTTATAAAAGGAGGGTTAAATTTTCTTTTGCCACTTCCTTACCTAGGTAGATTTATCCGGTATTTGGGATATAAATTAAAATCAAAAATTCCCAGTATTAAAAGTGTACCTGAAGATCAGGAAGTAGACTGGATAGTTGGCGCTTTTATGATAGTAAAAAAAAGTGTGCTTGAAAAAACAGGATTATTTGATGAAGACTTTTTTATGTATGTTGAAGAAATTGAATGGTGCAGCCGGTTAAGAAAACAAGGGAAACTATATTTATTTTCCAGCCCTAAAGTAATTCATTTGCTGGGTGGTTCCAGCAGTGAATATTATGATATTTCGGATAACGAAAAAGGTATAAACGTTGCGAATAAAAAAGGAGGGCAAATTATCATATCCAATCTTTTAAGAGTAAGAAGACAGTATGGTATCGGATGGTTTATCTTTAATGTTCTCGTTTATTTTTTTGAACTTCCTGTATTCTTTTTTTGTTTAGTAATACATAAACTTATTAGAGGTAAAACAAGGTACAAGTGGGCAGATCTTTCCGGTTATGTAAAAAACCTGGGAATATTAATAAAATTCTTCCCTAAAATATTTTTTAATAAACGATATTTCTATAAAATTTAATAAGGCAGCTATGAGTTTATTAATAAGAAACAAATTATAATGACAGATAAATGATAAGATGTAATATATGCGGAGGAGAAACTGTTGCCATAGAGGTAATGGAGCAGATGCTGGGGTTAAAAGAAAAATTTACTTATTATCAGTGTAAAAATTGCGGGCATACACATCTTGGCGAATCTCCCGGTAATTTGGAAAAATATTATAACAAAGAAACTTATTACAGTTTTAGTAAATCACCTTTTGAAAATTCATCTCCATTAAATAAAATAAAGGCAGGTTTCAGAAAATTATTTTTAAGCTTGAACAGCAAAAACAACTTTTTATTTACTGCTGCTTTACAAGCATTTTTATCAATAAAAGATATCCCAAGATCTGCAATGATCCTTGATTATGGTTCTGGTGGTGGTAAGTTTGTAAAAGAATTACATGGTCTGGGTTTTCGTAATACAAAAGGGTATGATCCATTCCTGGAAAAAGATATTTACCACAATAACGAATTATATGTAACCAATAACATGGATTCTTTTAAGGATATTAAATGGGATGTTATTATCATGAATCATGTATTTGAACATGTTCCTGATCCGGCTGAATTATTAACAGCATTAAAAAAAAGGTTAGCAGTCAAAGGAAAACTGCTGATCCGCATACCTGTTATTGATTCTTATGCATTTGAAAAATATAAAGAAAACTGGGTACAGTTTGATGCACCCAGGCACATAAATCTTTTTACAAGAAAGAGTATAAAAATTTTGATTGAAAAAATTAAAGATTATAGTATCATTGATATGCACGACGATTCATATCATTTCCAGTTCACAGGAAGTGAGCTGTATTTAAAAAAATTATCACTTAGCAGGACACATAACAGCAGGCTAAAAAGGTTAACATCTTTACGAACATATAAATATCACTTTTTAGCAAAAAAATTAAACAAAGTAAACAAAGGTGATCAAATAGTGTTAGTTCTTGAATACTGCAACCCCTATTAAACGAGTATATTTCCAAATGCAGCTGTCCATCATCATAATCAATTACAATACTTTTCAATTGACATGTAATTGTATTCAGTCAATAAAAGAAAAGTTGCATGACCTTACTTATGAAATCATATTGGTAGATAATGCTTCATCAGAATGTGATCCGAATTTATTTTTAAAAAAATTCCCTGACATCAGGCTGATCGTAAGTGCTGAAAACACAGGCTTCACAGGAGGCAATAATATCGGAATTGCAAAAGGAAAAGGAGAATATATTTTATTGCTTAACAGCGATACTGAATTAATAAATAATGCTCCAAAAATTTGCTACGATTATATGCAGCAACATCCTGAAGTGGGCATGACGACTGCACAATTAGTTTATCCTGATGGAAGAATACAATACAATTGCCGCAGGTTCAGAACAATTAGCTGGGAATTACTGGAAGTGTTTCCGCTTTACCTGTTGTTGCCAAAAAGAAAGAAAGAGCAATTAATGCTCCATCATTATTTTGATCATAAAAGCTTTGCAAAATGCGATTGGGTTTGGGGGGCCTACATGTTTTTTCCTGCAAAAATTTTACAGCAGCTTGGCAATAAATTGTCCGATGATTTTTTTATGTACTGCGAAGATGTGCTCTGGTGTTGGGATTTTAAGCAATTAGGTTATGAGATACATTTTCTGCCGCAGGCAAAAGTGATGCATGTTCATAAAGGTAGTGTGCCAAAAGATAAATGGATAAAAATAAGAACCAGCAGCATAAAAAATCATGCGGCATTCATGAAAAAGTTTTACCCTGATTTTCGCTGGTATGTTTTTGCAACAATTTATTATACCAAGCAATATGCAGCTTTATGGTTGAGGAAGTTAATTGGAAAGTAAGTCTTCAAAAAGAACTTGAATAACAATATTATGACTATGAAAAAATTATTACTTGTGATTATTACTTTGAATGTCATTACTATTGTCAATGGACAGCAGGACTTTCATGGCACCGTTTTATATGGCGATACATTGAATAACAAACTATATGACACTCTTCGAATAGAGTTAGAAAGTAAAGTAATATTTCCGTTTTGTTCCAATACGTATCAAATTCCGAGAGATTGTGATAAACCCTACCCTCCGAATTGTTGTACCTATTCTACTAATATGTATAATGGTCAAAAAGTTGCAACCTATGGAAATATTAGTTGTCTCAATGGGTCAAGTTTAATATGGTATTACATTTCAAAAATTGAAGATGCCAGGCGTTTTATGGAGAATATGGTTCAACAATTAAAACCACAATTTAAAACCTTTAAGCAAACAGTTATTAAATGCGAAGTGTTAGGACAGGAGACAATGGGTTATCTCTTAGAATCAGAAACAACAACGGGTTATAAATCCAACAGAATTATTACTGTTGGAAATTGTAATGGATACACAGTTTACCTGGAGTATAGCACAAGCTCAAAATTGTCTTCGAACTTGGATATTCAACCAATTATTAAACAAATTCTGAAATTTAAAGAATGATTTAGAGCGTCCTCAACTCTTCCCCTTAAGCATTGGCACAAACGAAAAATTTTCAAAAGCTTCTTCTTCGTAACCTTCTTCAGTTTTAGTTATGCGAAGCATACGTTGGTATTTTCCTTCATCAAGCGGAAGAACCATTTTACCTCCGGGCTTTAGTTGTTCAACTAATTTGGGAGGAATTAACGGCGCTGCTGCAGTTATAACTATTTTATCAAAAGGCGCATAGGTTGGCAATCCTTCAAAACCATCGCCATAAAAAAACTTTATGTTGGAATATTTTGATTTAAAAATGAAATTTTTGTTTTTTTCATAAAGTTTTTTTTGTCGCTCGATAGTAAATACCTGTGCTCCCATTTCTGCCAGAACGCTTGCCTGGTAAACGCTGCCCGTTCCAATTTCCAAAACTTTATCATATTGCTTAACCTGCAATAACTGCGTTTGATAAGCAACTGTATATGGTTGTGAAATCGTTTGTCCTTCAGCAATTGGGAAAGCCCTGTCCTGATAAGCAATATCCTGCAACGCAGTATCTAAGAAAAAATGACGTGGAATATTCATCATAGCATTCAATACATTCTCATCAGTAATTCCTTTGTCTCTTATTGAATCAATCAGCTTTTTTCTCAGTCCCTTATGGCGATACGTATCTTCAGGCTTTCTCATTTGTGCAAGATAAAAAATGTAAGCAGAAAAATTACAACCTTAGGCATAGCTTTTGAAAATAAAAGAATATAAAAAAAATAGTTACCTCTGTTGCAATATTCTGTGGCTTTTTAATTTCCTGCAATAGCAATAATCAAACAACTTCCGGAAGCTCGGAAAACAATATATGGTAGTTGCACAAAAAATGTTTGCAGCTAAATAAATAAACGTCATTACGAGGAGTGAAGCGACGAAGTAATCTACTATTACATTCACCAATATGAGATTGCTTCTCCCGTTAAAGTGGGATCGCAAAGGTTGTTATCTACTTTTCACCCAGACAAGCTTTTATTTTCTTCCTTACTTCTAACCATTGTGCCCATAAAGTTTTAAAAGATTGCTCCGCTTGCTTTGCAACTGCAATAGTTTGTGATGTTGCAGGCATATCACTTTCCTGGAGAATATTAAAGACAGAAGCAAGTGAATTATTTAACCTTCCAAAGCTTTGCTGCTTGCTGACTTGCGGACTTGCTTCCAATGCTGCTGCCTGTGCATCGCATAAATTAAGATCTGTTATTGCTGCACCCGTTGCATCAGGTAGTTTTTCTTTTATCTTTCTGCGAAGATCACGAACCTCATTTAAAGCATTCAATATTTGAAGACGATCTCTGTAAACTATTAGCGAAATATCATGTTGTTGCTGAAGATCTTTTACAGATGTTTTTACTCTTGGATCCATTTTCACAGTGAAAGACTGAGTATAGGCTTTACCCTCTGCTGTTAACTTCGCAATATATGTTCCCGGCATTACCCATGGTGATGTTTCAGAAGGTGCCGTATTTTTATATACAGCACTTATGGGATAAGATGGAGGAACATTTAACGGTGTATAACGCATATCCCATAAAAAGCGATGTGAGCCTTTTTCTGAAGATAAAATTTGTTGCGGACGTATCCAATACAGCGGAATATTTACATCAGGAATTTTATACATTGTATCTGTGTTGGAATATTTACGAACAATATTTCCTTTTGCATCCTGGATTTCCAACGATACATTTTTTGCATTACCGTTTAAATAATAATCAATGATAGCGCCATCAGGAGGATTTTCTCCTGCAGGTTCTTCCTGCGGCAATGGTGTATCAGTCCACATATTCCATCTTACTCTGTAAGCATTTGCAGGCTTGTAAAGAATTACAGATTGATTTACAAGTTGATTCCCTGCCTGCCGGTCAGGCAGGGTTAACTGGCGCAGTGAGGTCATATCATCCAATATCCAAAAGCTTCTTCCATGAGTGCCAATTACAAGATCATCATCTTTAATAATAAGATCACGAATGGAAGTTGCAGGCATGTTCAATCGTAGCGATTGCCAATGTTCACCATCATCAAATGATACATAAACTGCTGTTTCACTTCCTGCAAATAATAAACCTTTGCGAACAGGATCTTCTCTCACTACATTTATGGGATCATCAGGCAAACCATTTATAATCTCTTTCCATGTTTTACCGCCATCTTTTGTTTTATAAATGTGCGGATGCATATCATCCAAACGAATGCGATTAACAGCTGCATAGACAGTGTTCACATCAAAATGAGATGCATCCATCAATGATATTTTACTCCATGAAGTAATTACAGGAGGTGTAACATTCTTCCATGTTTTACCGCCATCTTTTGTAAGATGGATCAAACCATCATCTGTTCCGCACCAAATAGTATTTATATCTTTTGCTGAAGGAGCAACGGTATATATTACACCACGCCTTGGCATCTTTTTTAATTCATCAGATGTGTAAATACCAACACTGGCGGGGATATCCCAGCTTTCTCTTGAGAGATCAGGACTGATGATCTGCCAGTCTTTTCCACCATTCAAAGTTTTAAACAAAACATTTCCTGCATAGAATAATGTTTTTTTATCAACAGGAGAAAATAAAACGGGAGCTGTTCTTAAGAAACGATACTTACCACTTTTCACAGCTTCAGGTGCAATGTTTTGTGCCTGTCCTGTTCGCTTATCATATTTTGAAAGTTTACCGCCATAAATAATATTTGGGTCTAACGGATCAGCAGCTACATAACCATATTCCTGTGCACCTACAGGATGCCATTCATGAAAAGTTATTTGACCATCATTGCTTCTGCTTGCAATTCCTACAGAGCCACTCTCCTGCTGGCTTCCATAAACATTGTATGGAAAAGCATTATCAGTACTTACATGATAAATTTGCGCAGTAGGTTGGTTGTACCACGAAGAAAATGTTTGTCCGCCATTTACAGTAATGATTGCGCCCTGGTCACCCGTCACCAGCATGATGTTTGGTTGAAGCGGATTGATCCAGATATTTTGATAATCATCGCCGCCCGGTGCACCGCGTATGCCTGTCCAGGTTTTGCCTCCATCAACAGACCGCCAAACAACAATGCTGGTGCTGTACACTATTTCAGAATTTTTTGGATCCACCATTAATTCAGGAACATCACCACCACCAATTCTTGCTTCTGGTCTTCCATCATCAGATATTTTCTTCCAGTTTTCTCCTCCATTATCTGAGCGGTAAATGCCCATGCCTTTACCTGTTCCATAATCATTCGGTTCTGTAGTGCCTATGGCAACATAAATAATAGAAGAAGAAGATGGCGCAATGGCAATATGTGCCTGCACCAGATTTTCAGGTAAACCCTTAGACAATTTTTTCCACGTGGTACCGCCATCGGTTGATTTATAAATGCCGCCTCCCGTACCGGACCATGCGCCGTTTTCCCAAGGACCTTCACGGGATTCCCATAACGTAGCGAAAATAATATTCGGATCATGCGGATCAATAGTTACATCATCGCCCCCGGTGTTTTCATCTTTGTAAAGAATTTTTTCAAAAGTTTTTCCGCCATTAGTGGAACGATAAATTCCACGTTCTTCATTGGGCCCATAAGGATGACCCAATACGGCCACAAAAATCCTGTCGGGGTTTTTTGGATCAACAGCGATCTTAGGGATTTGCTGCCCGTTCTGCAAGCCAAGGTGCATCCAGGTTTTTCCGGCATCGGTAGATTTGTAAATGCCATTACCGGTAGAAAGATCGGGACGATGAAGCCCTTCTCCGCTTCCCACATAAATAATATCAGGATTGGAAGGCGCTACGGTAATTGTGCCAATAGAACCAGTGGATTGCCCGTCAAAAATTGGAAACCATGTTCTTCCATAATCTGTCGTTTTCCATACACCGCCATTATTAACACCGATGTAAAATACATTTGGCTGCTGAGGAACGCCAACTGCACCTACTGTTCTTCCACCCCTGTGTGGACCAATCATTCGCCACTTCATGCTATTAAATAATGAAGGATCAAATGGCTGTGCTGTTGCCAGGATATTAATTTCAGAGAACAGTATAATAAGAAGAATATATTTTTTCATTTTGATTGATTATAGATTACATGAAGATAAAGAGAAAATGTTCTGGCAAAATAATTGCAGAAGCTTTAGGCATGGAAAAATTTGATGTAATAATTGTTGGTGCAGGCGCAGCAGGCTTAATGGCTGCAAAAATTTTATGCGATGCAAAAAAGAAAGTCTGCATTCTTGAAGCAAGAGACCGTGTTGGCGGACGTGTACATACACTTATCAAAAAAGGATTCTCAAAACCTGTAGAAGCAGGAGCAGAATTTATTCATGGTAAACTACCCTTAACAATATGTTTGCTGAAGGAAGCAGGAATAAAATATTATGAAACTGATGGAGCGTTATGGCAACTAAAAAATGACGGGCTTAAAAAAAGAGAAGATTTTATTGAACATGCAGAGCAGCTAATGAAAAAATTAAAAGAGCTCGATCACGATATTAGTATTACTGCATTTTTAGACAAATATTTTGATGATGCAAAATATAGTGAAATGAAAAATTCACTTCAGCAATATATTGAAGGATATGATGCCGCAGATATTAACTATGCAAGTTCATTGGCTTTAAAAGAAGAATGGCAGAAAGAAGAAGATAAGCAGTACAGAATTGAAGGCGGTTATGGGCTTCTGCTTGACCATCTAAAAAATAATTGCCTGCAAAATGGATGCAGCATTCATTTGTCAACTATTGTAAAGAAAATAAAATGGAAAGATGAGGATGTGGAAGTGATAACCAAACAAAATGACTCCTATTTTTCAGGCAAAGTTATCCTTACTATACCGCCACTATTATTAACAGGAGAAGAAAATGGCGCAGGCATTTCCTTTGATCCTTCATTGCCTCTGGTTACTGAAGCAGCAAAACAAATTGGTTATGGAGGAGTTATTAAAATTGTTATGGAATTCACTCATGCTTTTTGGGAAACCGATGAATGCAGAAAAGCAGAAGATCTCTTCTTTCTTTTTTCTGAAGAAAAAATACCAACATGGTGGTCGCAATTGCCGGATAAAACACCGATACTTACAGGCTGGCTTGCAGGGCCAAAAGCAAACGAATTAGTGAATGCTGATGATGATATTATTCTGCAGCAAGCGCTGCATTCGCTATCTTCTATCTTTGCTATTGATACAGAAATTCTACAGAAAAATCTTAAAGCTTCACACATTCATAACTGGATCGCTGATCCTTTTAGCAATGGGGCATATTCTTATAACACTACTACATCTGCGGCAGCAAAAAAAATATTAGTCACACCTGTTGCAAACACATTATTTTTTGCTGGCGAAGCACTCGATAAAGATTCCAATGCAACGGTGGAAGCGGCATTGCAATCAGGAAAAGAAGTTGCGGAAAAAATATTAAAATAAATCAATAAGATTGGATTTAATTATCTTCTTTAACTTCCTCTTCAATTTTTCTTCAGATTTAAGAACTAAATTGTTCTCTAATTAAAAAAATTATTATGCTAAAAAGTATTTCCGTGTTTTTATGTGGTGCTGTATTTTTATATTCTGCATCTGCTCAAAATAAAACTGAATACAATGTTGTAAAAACATTCCATATTGCCAGTGGTGGCGGTTGGGATTACATTGCTGTAAACAATAATAAATTATATGTTTCGCATGGCACACAGGTAAATATCCTTGATGAAAAAACAGGTGATTCGCTTGGTGTAATTCCCAATACTACCGGCGTTCATGGAATTGCTTTTGATAATGATCTGAATAAAGGATATACCAGTAACGGAAGATTAAATAACGTTACGGTATTTGATCTTAAAACAAACCAAATATTAACGCAAATACCTACCGGAGTAAATCCGGATGCAATTTTTTATGAGCCTTTTACCAAAACAATCATTACTTGTAATGGACGCAGTAACGATCTCAGCGTTATTGATGCAGCAACTGATAAGGTTGTAGCAACTATTTCTCTTGGAGGTAAACCTGAGGAATCCATTTCTGATGAAGCCGGAAAATTGTATGTTAATCTTGAAGATAAAAATGAAATTGCTGTAATTAATATAAAGAATTTTACCGTAGAAAATCATTGGCCAATTGCGCCGGGAGATGGACCGACAGGATTAAAGATTGATACAAAAACAAAAAGATTATTTGCAGGTTGTAATAAATTATTAATGGTTATTGATGCCGGAAACGGGAAGATCGTGGATAAGCTGCCAATAGGTGATGGTTGTGATGGCGTTGCGTTTGATGCGAAAACTAATTTAATCTTTACTTCTAATGGTGAAGGAAATATAACTGTAATAAAAGAAAAAGGAGCGAATGAATTTAAAGTACAGGAAACCGTTACAACAAAACCAGGTGCAAGAACAATTACTATAGATGAAAAAACACATGCTTTGTTTTTGCCAGCGGCAGAAATGGAACCTGCCGACCCGCAAAACCCAAGAGCAAGGCGTAAAATGATCCCGGGTACTTTTCAGGTGCTTGTTGTAAAAAAAGACTGATCTGTATTCTTTATTTCCCAATTTTTCTCATACAATTTTTTAAAACCCAAAAAAAGGTATATTTATTGTTAGGTAATAAAAAATTAAGATATACTTATATGAAATACAAATTGAGATTATTGGTTTTGATAACGTTTTTAACTCCTGCTATTGTCTTTTCTCAAAAAGATACGCTTGTAAAAAAACTTGATAGCTTAAGCGTAAAAGAAAATAAACAGGATAACAAAGCCAAGAACAATAACATTAATCCAAGCGTCTACAATGATTCAACCAAATTTACACTTCATAACTATTTTGTTTTATTAGGCAATGATTTTAAGCAGCAGGCAACTTACCCATTTCATGCAACAAAAAAAGACTGGAGGAATACTGCCATATTTGGTGCCGGGGTTATAGGTTTATCATTTGTTGATAAACCCGTAAGTAAATTTTTTGTTGATCTTGCAAAAGGAAACAAAGGTGTTTCATCGGCGAGTAATTTTATAACCAGCTTTGGAGGAATGTACGAAATATATACTATAGCTGCGCTCACCTCGTATGGGTTTATTTTTAAAAATGAAAAAATAAAATCAACTGCCTTTCTTGCAACTCAAGCATATATTACTGCCGGGGCAATAGAAACTGTGCTAAAGTTTTTAACCGGTAGGCAGCGGCCCGATTATATTAATCCGCAAAAAGATGTACCC
>OLLO01000641.1_pt1 | contig 10907 bp, 12 predicted proteins | sample 1604551 | NCBI WGS metagenome assembly OLLO01 (sample SAMEA104055720, study PRJEB20765) | soil metagenome | biome: Arctic tundra; feature: Polygonal ground; material: soil | place: USA | collected 2011-09 | depth 0-0.5 m
GTAATAGAAGTAGCGTATTTTAGCTTAAATACAATTGTTGGCGGTAATATTTCGGAGACACTATAAAAATCAAACTTTGACAACTTCACTCATTCGGTTTATTAATATTCTTTTGGCTGCGTTACTTGCAGGGGTAAGTTTTGGTATATGGATAGGATTTAATCCAGCTAATTTATCAGCAGCGGCTTACTTAGAACAGCAACAAAATACAATTCGCTCATTAAGTGTATTGATGACATCCTTAGTCATCATAGCTATTGTAACTACAATCATATCAGCTTTTCGACAAAGAAAAGATAAAGGGGTTTTCATTACTTTACTCATTGCAGCATTATTTTTTATTGCCTGCATTTTAATATCAGCATTAGGTAATAAACCTATAGATAAAATTGTAATGACATGGACATCTAATAATTTACCAGTCAATTGGTCTGCCTTTCGCGACAAATGGTGGTCTTTACACATCATGAGAACTATATCTGAATTAATTGCTTTAGTCCTTGTTACTTGGACAAGCATTCGAAAGGATAAATAATACTACCGCCAACAAACAAGACTTCGTCGGGCACGCAGTGCCAACGATGAAGTCTCATGTTGTACGCCTTGACCAAAAAAGAAAACTGAGACTCGTTCAGAATATCAAAAGAAACATCGCTAAATTTGAAATCAAACCTGAAGACGTTGGTTTTGTAACTCTATGATAATCATAAGACATAAAAAACGTTAGTCAGAATAATTTTAGCGCCGATTGAGCGACATAATGAAAATTAAAGGACAGCGTAGATATGACAGATTTAAATTTAGAAAAAATTGCCGAAGAGTTTAGGGAAAAACACAATTTTCCAGAAGGCATGCCATTACACGAAGTTTTTAGTACTGATCCTGAAACGGTTAATGTTCTTATTAAATGTGTATTCCCTTCTCCTATTATTTATAAGAGTTTTAAGTTTGACATAGATATTAGTACAATTTCAGTTGAACAAGAAAATACAGTTATTGTTGCTAAAATTAATAGACCTATCTCAAAGAAATTATTTAATTGCTTAAATGAATTAAATAATAATTCTTTTTTGATAGGTTATCTCTATAAAATATTACCTGAAATCAATAAACAGTTACAAGAGCAGAAATATTTAAATGGTTATATACTAGGAAATTCATATTCATCGTTCGATATTTTATTTATGAGCGTTACAGATTCAGCTAGTAATAAAGAAGTTCAAATCAATCTCATAAAATCAATTGCAACTTTCCCTCCATCCCATTCATTAGCAAAAGACCATAATCATATTTTTATTAGAGACCTTATTGATGCTATTACATATTACTTTAGTTACAATTTTGATGAAGCAGTAAGAAAAACCATAACATCTTTAGAAAACTTTTTTCACCAAACAAATACTAACGCTGATACCTTTAAAAAGAAATTAGAAAAATGTTTTATTAAAGAAAATTATCCGCCTAACTGGGAAAATTATTTTCATATTTTCAAGCGCAATATCGGTATCATATATAAGATAAGAAATGGAATTGTTCATGATAAATTACGATTAAACAACGAACATTCTTTAATTTGTAGAAAGGGAATTTTTACAGTTTTTTATATCTATAGAGGAGCACAAAATGACGCCGAAACCAGAAGATTTGTTTATACAATCAATATGCAAACCGAGTTAATTGAAGCGATGATAAGAGGGACAAACCTTGATGAACTTAATAAAATACTCGATCAAAAACCTACTGGTGCACCAATTAATTCAATGGAGGATCTTGACCACTTCTATTTTACTGGAATGAGGATTACTAATGATGAAGAAAAATCACTTCCCAAAGTCTAATTCCAACGAGCTTAAGAACTTCATTGGATTTGAGACGTGCAATATTACAGCCGATAATCGAGTAGACGGCCTCACCGCTTGTAAGCGATGAGGTGTGCCGCTCACACCACTGTACGTACGGGTCTCGTATACAGCGGTTCATTAAGTTGCGGAGATACTTTAAAGTAATAGTCGAGCATTGATTCATAACCCCGTTTCCTTAAACGTTCCAGGGTAACAGTTGTTCCCAATATCGGGCTCTGTTTTTGGTTGGCGAGATCTCGCCAACCAAAAACCTTTATACCAATGGTCAAATTCAGAATTAGGAGTTCCTAAGGTTTGTATGGTGATGCCGTTGCTCGTACTGGGGGCTGTGTTGCTTATGCTCACGATAATAGCGGGGTTCTACGCATCCTGAGAGAAAAAATGCGATTACTAAAGTGGTAATAATGGTATTAAATGCCTTCTTTTTCATGTTATAAAATTTATTTTATTTAAAAATGATAGCATACAACGCCCAAATTTATGACATACCATTCATATTTTCAGAAAAATGTACATTTTTCAAATACGCTGATGGTTCAAAATCCGATGCCATTTGAACACTTCATACACCTTACACCTATAGTAAATAAACCAGTCCTTTTTGATTGAAGCCTTTGAAGTTTGCCAATTCTTAGGATTTACTTTTAAATCTGTTCTATAGGTACCATCAGGTAATAAAATCATGTTTACTGCTTAAAGTGTTAACGATTTTGTTAACTGTAAGCCCATATAACATGAAAATAAGGATAATAAAAAAAAGCCCAAATCCTTAATAGTAAAAGATTTGAGCTTAGTATCGAGGAGCAGACTTGAACTGCCGACCTTCGGGTTATGAATCCGATGCTCTAACCAGCTGAGCTACCTCGACAATTGGGCTGCCCGTCCGAACGGATCATCCGGGCGGGCAAAGATAATGCATTGAATAAATGTGGCAAGAGATAAAGTGCTCTAAGTATTTGTTCTTCCGGGATATTCCTCTAAAGCTTTTTGCAGGCAATCCATTGCGGCATTAATTGAATCTACATTAAGAACATAGGCTAATCTTACTTCATTTTTGCCTAAACCTTTAGTTCCGTAAAAGCCACTTGCAGGAGCAAGCATTACAGTTTTATTATTGTAAGAAAAACTTTCTAATAACCATTGGCAGAAAACATCAGCATCATCAACCGGCAATCTTGCCATCGCATAAAATGCGCCACCAGGGTTTGGGCAAAACACATCGGGAATAGCATTTAATCTTTTTACAATTGTATCTCTTCTTAATTGATACTCTTTTTTTGTTTTTTCAAAATAATTTGCAGGAAGATCTACTGCAGCTTCACCTAAAATTTGGGCAAATGATGGAGGACTTAATCTCGCCTGGGCAAATTTCATAACTGTTTGCAGCACTTCTTTATTTTTTGTAACCAGCGCACCAATTCTTCCCCCGCAGGCGCTGTATCTTTTGCTGATCGTGTCCATCAATACAACATGATCATCAACTCCTGTTAAATACATGGCACTGAAATGTTCTCCGTCGTAACAAAATTCACGGTACGCTTCATCAGCAAATAAAAATAAATTATGCTTTATGATGATCTCTTTAAGCGTTTCCATTTCCTGTTTACTGTATAAATAACCCGTTGGATTATTGGGATTGCAAATAACAATTGCTTTTGTTTTTGACGTAATACCTTTTTCAAAATCTTCTATAGGCGGTAGTGCAAAACCTGTTTCAATTTTTGAAGTTATAGGTTTTACAATTACATCAGCAGCTACTGCAAATCCATTATAATTTGCATAAAAAGGTTCTGGAATTATTACTTCATCTCCGGCATCAAGGCAGCTCATAAAACCAAATAAAATAGCTTCGCTTCCTCCGGTGGTAACTATTATTTGATTGGCATCTATATGTATACCAACCCTGTTATAATACTCAACCAGTTTTTTTCTATAGCTTTCGTTACCCGCACTATGACTGTATTCCAGCACTTTAAAATCTGAATGCCTAACCGCATCAAGTATCTGCGGGGGTGTTTCAATATCCGGCTGACCGATGTTTAAATGATAAACTTTAATACCTCTTTTTTTTGCAGCTTCGGCATAGGGTACTAATTTCCTGATAGGAGATGGCGGCATTAATTTGCCACGTTTGCTTACAGATAACATGGAACAAATATACGGGAACACTAAAAAGTATAATTCAAAATGATATTAATTGAATGTAATGTGGGGAAAATTTTACCAAGTACCAATCTATATACAAAATCGTATCAATAAATTTTTACTCTGGCCCGGTTGTTGGCAAAACACAAATAACATTGATGTGCTTTTATATAATTCTTTTATATTTAAGATCAAATAATAAAGCAATTATTTTTTAACACAAAACAAAATACGTATGAAAAGGTTTAAAAAAATTTCTACTGGTTTAAAGAGTTTTTTAGCATTTATTATGCTATGCCTTGTGCAAACAATTGCATTTGCGCAGGATAAAAAAGTTGAGGTAGATATTACTACAGATAAAGGCGGTGGAAACTGGTATGCGCAACCATGGGTTTGGATAGTTGGTGGCGCTGTGTTTTTATTATTGCTGGTGGCTCTTATGCGTGGCAATAGCAATAAGGATTAATTGGTAAATAAGAAATTAAATAATGAATAGCTGCTTAAAGCGGCTATTTTTTTATAGAGATGTGGTTAATTTTTTAAGGCCAATTGAGTATTCACTTTTGCCAGGAGGTCATTTACATCAAATGGTTTTGCAATAAAATCATTGGCGCCATAATCAGCAATAGTTGCGGCTGCGCTGGGATGCGCAGAGAACATGATAATAGGAATATGTTTGGTATCTTCCTGCGACTTTAGCTGTTTGCAAATTGTTCTTCCATCATTACCTGAAATAAGAACATCTAATAAAATCAGATCAGGCTTAAACGTTTCAACTTTTTCAAAAGTATTTTCCCATTTAGCCGTTACTTCTACTTCAAAACCTTTCATAGTAAGTAATATTTCCATTACTACTAAAATATCCAGATCATCATCTACAACTAAAATTTTAGACATATTTTTTATTTTTCAAATACATTGGAATTTTTTTTCAGATACATTGGAATTGTTAAAAGTAAAGTTTGTTTCCATTGTTTCTTCATTTTTGCTACCCAAAAATTTCTTTCATAAGATAAACGATGATTGCCGGTTTTTTATTTTCTTAATTGCAGATATGGAAATAAAATTTACATGTTCGTAAAAATTATTTCTGAATTTTCTTTTTTAAATTTTCATCAAGGGCTTCTAAAAATTCTTCAGTATATAAATAATGAGCTCCATGTGTTACTTTATTTCCATGAACTGCAATAGCAAGGTCCTTGGTCATTTTTCCGCTTTCAACAGTTTCAATACAAACTTTTTCAAGCGCATTACAAAAATCAATTAAGGACTGGTTGTTATCAAGCTTGCCACGAAATGCCAATCCTCTTGTCCATGCAAAAATAGAAGCGATCGGATTTGTAGATGTGGGTTTTCCTGCCTGGTGTTCTCTGTAGTGGCGGGTTACAGTGCCATGGGCTGCTTCTGCTTCCATCGTTTTTGCATCAGGTGTTATTAAAACAGAAGTCATTAAACCTAAAGAACCAAACCCTTGCGCAATGGTATCACTCTGCACATCACCATCATAGTTTTTACATGCCCAAACAAAATTGCCATTCCATTTTAAAGCGCTCGCTACCATATCATCTATTAGTCTATGTTCGTAAATAATTCCTGCGGCATCAAATTCTTTTTTAAATTCTTTTTCAAATATCTCCTGAAAAATATCTTTAAATCTCCCGTCATACTTTTTTAAGATGGTATTTTTTGTAGAAAGATATAATGGCCATTTTTTGCTAAGCGCCATATTAAAACAACTTCTTGCAAAACCCATAATACTTTCATCTGTATTGTACATGCTTAATGCAACTCCATCGCCTTTAAAATTATATACCTCAAAAATTTGTGCAGGGCTGCCATCTTCGGGGGTAAAGGTCATGGTTAATTTTCCTTTGCCTTTTATAACGGCATCGGTTGCACGGTATTGATCGCCAAAAGCATGACGTCCTACAATTATGGGTGCTGTCCAGTTAGTTACTAAACGCGGAACATTTTGTATAACAATGGGTTCACGAAATACAGTTCCGTCTAAAATGTTTCTGATTGTGCCATTGGGGCTCTTCCACATTTGCTTCAGGTTAAATTCCTTTACCCTTGCTTCATCAGGAGTGATTGTGGCACATTTAATTCCTACGCCATATTCTTTTATTGCATTCGCAGCATCTATTGTTACCTGGTCATTGGTTTCATCGCGGTATTCAATACCAAGATCAAAATATTTTATGTCAACTTCTACATAAGGAAGTATGAGTTTGTTCTTAATAAATTTCCAGATGATCCTTGTCATTTCATCCCCATCTAATTCCACAACGGGATTTGCTACTTTAATTTTTTCAGCCATTATATTTTAAATTTTTGCAAAGATAGAAATTAACAAGATGCATGCTTCTCTAATTAATACTTTAATTATTATCTTAAAGATGATAAGTAAAATACAGTATCTGAAAAGAAAAAAAATGTTTAACCTCCCTCTCTGAAGGAGAGGGAACGAGGTGTAATAAAAAAATCCTCTCCAATTGGAAAGGATTTAAAATATAATTTGCGAGAACCTGCCTGCCGGCAGGCAGGTTAATAATCTTTATTATATCCACCGCTGCCGCCATTGCTACTTCTGCCGCCACCACTGTTTCTACCACCGCCACTGCCGTATCCGCCGCCGCTTCTACCGCCGCCGCCACTGCCGTATCCGCCGCCGCTTCTACCGCCGCCGCTGCCGTAACCGCCGCCACTCTTTTTGTAGCCGCCGCCACCGCCTTCAGGACGAGGTTGGGATTCATTAACGATTAATTTGCGACCTTGTACTTCGCTTTCGTTTAAGGCTGCGATAGCTGCTTTTGAGGCCTCATCGTCTTCCATTTCAACAAAACCGAAACCTTTACTTCTTCCGGTGTTTTTTTCTTTAAGAATTTTTGCACTTGTAACAGTACCATACTGTGTGAATAAATTGCTTAAATCGTCGTCGGTCATTTGCCAACTGAGATTTCCTACGTAAATGTTCATTGTAAAAACTTTTTTAAATTAAATAAAATTATTAATGACTTAGGAGCTACAATGAACTGAAGACACTTGGAAAGGAACGTCAGCCAAAAAGAAACACACTAAATTCATTAATACAACATTAAAGATATACAGATTTATTGCAATTCAGATAAAAAAGATATTTTTATTTTAAAAGTGATTTTTAAACAATAAAAAACCCTTCCAAATATTCAGAAGGGCTGTAAAAAAATTATCTGAAAAATTATTCTGCTGTTACTTCAAAATCAACATCAATTTCCTGTCCTTTACCAAAATCTATCTTTGCTTTATAACTGCCTAATTCTTTTACATCATCTATAATCGTTATACGACGACGGTCAATTTCATAACCTTTTTGCTCCTTAATTGCACGTGCAATTTGAACAGAGGTTACTCTACCGAAGATCTTATTTGTAGTACCGGTTTTTGCACCGATTTTTAATGGAGAAGATTGTAAAACGCTTATTACGCTATTTAGCTCAGCTAATAATTTTTCTTCTTTCTTAGCCATCTGCTTCTGCTTCTCTTCTAACTGTTTGCGGTTAGATGGACTGGCTTCCACAGCGAGCCTGGAAGGAATTAAGTAGTTGCGGGCATAGCCGTTTTTTACATTCACCAGTTCATTAGTGCCACCTAAATTATTTACATCCTGTATTAATATTACCTGCATAGTATTAAATATTTAATGTCATCCCTTTTCCCCTTTTCCACTTGTGGAGAAGGTGCCCGTAGGACGGATGAGGTTATTTTAAAAGATCAGTTACGTACGGCAATATTGCCATTTGACGGGCTTTTTTTACGGCATCACCTACTTTACGCTGAAACTTTAAAGAGTTACCGGTAAGGCGGCGTGGCAATAATTTACCCTGCTCATTCAAAAATTTTTTCAAAAAATCTCCATCCTTATAATCAATATAACGGATGCCCATTTTTTTAAAGCGACAATATTTTTTTGGACGCTTATCAGCTTTAATTGCTGTAAGATATTTTATCTCGTTTGGTTTTGCCATGATTATACTCCCGCTTTTTCAGTTCTTGAATGTACACCACTTCTCTTTTTTGCATTGTACCCGACGGCGTATTTATCGAGTGCAGTGAACATGTGACGGAGTATTGATTCGTCACGCAGAAGCTGAGTTTTCAGCTTCTCATTGAAGTCGGATGGCGCTGTATATTCCATCACCCAGTATAAACCGGTGGTTTTTTTCTGGATGGAATACGCCAGTGATTTTAGTCCCCATGGGTTTTCGTGCACAACTTCTCCGCCGTTATCAGTAACGAGGGAAGCAAATTTTTTCTGAGCAGAACGGTAGTCCTCTTCAGAAAGCACAGGGGTAAAAATCACCATCAATTCGTAATTCTGCATTTACCTTGTTTTAGTTATAAATAATTTTTTAAATCGGGCAGCAAAGGTAAGGTTTTAATTTAGATTTTGGTAACAGAGAATGGATAAATTGTTCTCTCTCCACTTGTGGAGAGAGTTAGGGTGAGGTAGGGCTTTCGTCATTTAATCTTCCATCAGCATTTGTTCTGGCTATCACAGCAAGTCCGGCACAAAGCCAACGCACTGCCAGGCTGAGCCTGCCGAAGCTTTCACCGGGCTTTCCGTTCTATCCCGCCTACCTAAACCTGATTTTTTTAAATTAATTACTGTCTTTACAAATTCTTCCAGATTCGCCGGACTGATGATTTGTTAGGTTACACTCAGGCGTTATTTTTTCACCACTTCTTCAATCCAGTCACCCATAATTTTTAGCGCTTCGGGTGCAAAAGTTTCTTCGAGCTCTCCGTATTCTTCAAAAGTACATTTTTTACAATGCTGAAATAAATGATTGAGGCCCGGTAATTCAACCGTTTTATATTTTTTTGATGTACTCTTTTTAAGTGCCGCTTCAATTGCCGGTAAATTTATTTTGGGATCAACCTGAATGTCTTTCTCTCCGTTTAAAGCAAGCACAGGTACAGAAAGTTTTTCAAGATCTTTTGCCGGATCGTGTATTAAGACAAATTTCCACCATTTTGAATGAAAGGAACTATATCTATTTTGCAATGACGAAACAACCTGTTCATCCGTCCCTTTAATCAATGCATCCAGCGTTTCAGGTGATTGCTTTTTTTTCCAGTCATAATAAATTTTTGAAACTTCATTTTTATAATCATCTGTATTTACAAAAAAAGTGGCAGCATCAGTGAGGGCATGATGGAGAGCTATAAATTTTTGAATTATAACTTCATTCATGCCGGCATTTTCCATAGGCAACACGTTCTGGTAATCATTAATGGTAGCACCCGGAACTCCTGTACCGGCAAGCATTACAACAAACGCAACGTCTTTATCGCGGGCAGCAACCATTGGCGCTATCATCCCTCCTTCGCTATGGCCAATTAAGCCAATGTGTTTGCTATTCACGTCCTTTCTTGATTGCAGGTATTTAATTCCGGCCTCAACATCTTTGGCAAAATCTTCAGAAGAAGAAGTATCAAAATCCCCGGTCGTTTGTCCCATTCCCCTGTCATCGACTCTTAAAACTGCAATTCCTCTTTTAGTTAAATAATCTGCAATAACAGCAAATGGTTTATGGTCAAAGATATTTTCATCTCTATCCTGTTTTCCGCTTCCGGTAATAAGTAAAACGGCAGTATATTTTTTATTTATAGCTGATTCTTTTGGTGAAAGAAATGGTTTTGTAAATGTTGCGCCATAATGCATTGTATTATCTGTATTAGAATATATCACATCTTTCACATCATAATTAAAAGGAGGCTTTGGTGTTTGTGGCCTCTTCGGTTGTTCAAAAGCCCCATCATTACTGATTTTCGTAATGTTAAGCGCTAATTGCCCCTTGCCCTGATGCCACATTCCTGCAATGGAATCAGCGCTAATAAATTTGCCTTCATAAAATCCTGATATAATTTTTAACCCAATCATTACACTATCATTCTTTATAAGAATATCACTGCAGGGAAGATTCTTTATTTTTTGTGTGGGAATGTCCCATTTGCCCTCTGTTTTTCCGGAGCTGTCTTTGTAGAAATGAAATATTATAGGAATTTGCTGTCCGTTTACTTCAATATTTCCCTGCCAGTTGCCAGTAATATTTTGACAAAAAGAAAACATGTAATTGAAAAGAAGAACAGTTGTAAATAATAATATGCGCATCAAATTTTTTTTATAAAAATACTATACAGAAGAAGATTCAATACAGTAAATATTTATTTCCAAGATAATGTATTACTTATATTCTGCGAGTAACCTATACACAGGATACCTCAAATGTGCCGGCTCATAATATGGCGAATTCTTATAAATAAAATTTAGCTGAGCAGATACATTTTTTGCAAAATCAGGATCAGCCAGCTTCTTAGCTTCCAGTTTTTGTTTTAGATCGGGATTATTTTTTAAAACTTTTGCAGCAATATCTTCCCAGCGATAATCACTGTAACCTTCTTTTTGTTGCAGGATTGCATCAAAAAAATTCCATGCAAAAAAACTGTCATCACCAGTTGGTTCAAGCATTTCAACAATATATCTGTTTGCGGGTTGGTTCATCGGAATTACATAATCTCCTTTTAAAAATTTTATTTTTTGTTTAGAAGAAAAACTTTTACATCGGAGTTCTTATGATGCTTTTCATAGGGTCTCGGCAAAGATTTGTAATCATCAATATGATAAGCTTCAACTTCAATTGTTGTATCATTTTTTAATTGAAACATCTGAACGTTATTAAGTTTCAATAAATCAATCGCAGCCCACCATCCCTTCGGAATAATGTATGCCTCGGGTTTTATTACAATGTTTTTAGGGCTAAATGCATTAAAAAATTTTACCTGTTTTGTAAAAGGTTTCATGTGATCATAATACATTCTTTGCAGTCCTGTTGCATCGCTTGTTTTAAAAGCCTG
>OLLO01000562.1_pt1 | contig 10906 bp, 5 predicted proteins | sample 1604551 | NCBI WGS metagenome assembly OLLO01 (sample SAMEA104055720, study PRJEB20765) | soil metagenome | biome: Arctic tundra; feature: Polygonal ground; material: soil | place: USA | collected 2011-09 | depth 0-0.5 m
GGAGAATCAGAAATTTCATATTTAAAATCCTCTACCGTTTTCTCATCGCAATTAAAATTGTTTATCACTTTTGACTTCCCCTTTTGTCCAGAGCGAAGTCGAAGGATTGACCTGCCATTTTCAGCAACCATCTCGCCACTAATATAGGTTTCTACAACTTTAAAATCTTTCAGATCTTCCACAACAATTAAATCTGCCGGGTCACCTTCTTTTAATAAACCTACATTCATTTTATAATGCTCAACAGGATTTATACAGGCTGCCTGTAAAACTTTAAAAACATCAATCCCTTTTGCAATAGCTCTTTGGCATAGTAAATTAATATGACCTTCCACTAAACTATCAGGATGTTTATCATCACTGCAAAACATTATTTTATCAGGATAGTCATTCAATAAATCAATTAATGCTTCAAAATTTTTGGCAGCGCTCCCTTCCCGGATAAGGATCTTCATTCCATATTGTAATTTATCCAGGGCTTCTTCTTTTGTAAAACATTCGTGATCGGTGCTTATACCTGCATCTATATATTTTTTGGCCTGCTCTCCTCTCAATCCGGGTGCATGCCCATCAACAGGTTTATTGTATTTTTTTGCAGAAGCTATTTTATTCTTCACTTCTTCATCTCCATTTAACACACCGGGAAAATTCATCATCTCACTTAAATAATGTATTTCCTCTCTTCTCATTAGATCATTTACATCATTTGCATCAATGGTAGCGCCGGAAGTTTCAAATACAGTTGCAGGCACACAACTGGGCGCACCAAAATGAAATTTAAAAGGAACAGTTTTTCCATTTTCTATCATAAACTCAACACCCTGCAAGCCGCATACATTGGCTATTTCATGAGGATCGCTAATGGTGGCAACAGTACCATGCACAACAGCAAGCCTTGCAAACTCTGATGGTATAAGCATAGAACTTTCTATATGAACATGAGCATCAATAAAACCGGGAAGAATGAAATTTGGCAGCAGTTGTCCGGCTGATAATCGTTCAATAGATTTTATTTTTCCATCCTCAATTAATACTTTACCCGGATAAATATTTTTAGATTTTATATCTACAATATTTCCCTTAACTGAAAAATTCATACTCCCTCCGTTTACTGAATAGGGAACTTTATACACTTCTTTTTTATTTTTATCATTCATTGAGAAATATTTTTTTAAGCACCTTAGAGTTGGAGTGTCAAATTAATTGTTAAATGGCATATAGAAAAAATAAAGATTTCTATATTCACTTAACTTGCATTTCTAAATTTATAAAAATGAAAAATATAGTTCTGCTCGTAGTATTTGTTCTGGGTATTGTTTTTATGCAGTTTGTGCAGGCACAAAGTGTTGATGATATAATTAATAAATATGTAGAAGCAAGAGGTGGAAAAGAAAAACTGAATGCCATCAAATCTTTATACATGGAAGGCTCAAGGGAAATGATGGGAAGCGAAGTGGCTGTTAAAGTAACTATGGTTCAGGGAAAATTATTTCGTAATGACTTTGAATTTGGCGGCACTTCTGGGTTCACGATCGTTACTCCAACACAAGGCTGGAGCTATATTCCTATGCGTTCACAAAGTGTTGATCCTGTTCCCGCAGATATGCTTAAAACCATGCAGGGCCAATTAGATATTGCAGGGCCATTAATTGATTATGCAGCTAAAGGGAATAAGGTTGAATTACAGGGCAAAGAAACAATCGATGGTAAAGAAGCTTATAAAGTACAACTAACAACTGCAGATGGAAAAGGCTCTACCTATTATTTTGATACAAAAACAAATCTTCTTATTCAAACCAAACAAATGAGGCAGGGCATGAATGGAAAGGAAACAGAAGTGATAACCAATTATAGTGATTACAAATCTTTCGATGGCATTATGTTCCCACAAACAGTTGCTAATCCGGGCAGCGGACCTATGGGAGGTTCTACAACATTTGATAAGATAGAATTAAATAAAATAATAGACGAAAGCCAATACAAACCATCTAACTAAAAAATAAAATATTTAAAACAAATAATTATTGTACTGGCTGCAGTACTTTTTACACAAATTGTAAGCGCCCAAACCGCAGATGAAATTGTAAATAAATACATTGATGCCCTGGGCGGAAAAGAAAAACTTGCCCAGTTAAAAATAAGCCTGTAGACGAAAGTATTTTCACAGTAAAATAAATTTCGATAATGATATAAAAAAGGTGTTGATGAAATTCAGCGCCTTTTTTGTTTAGCAGGAATTAGTACCTTCCAAACTTAATTTTTATACATGAAAAAAATCTTCTCTTTACTATTTATTATTTCTCTAAGCGTTAATTTATTTGCTCAGAATAAAAAGCAGGCTGACAATTCAAATACATCTGAAGACAGTATTCTTTTTTCAAAAGTGAAATATCGTTTGGTTGGTCCATTTCGTGGCGGTCGCAGCGGTGCTGTTGCCGGTGATTACAGACAAAAAAATACTTTTTATTTCGGCTCTACCGGTGGCGGTGTCTGGAAAACAATTGATGGTGGCAGCAACTGGAAAAATATATCTGATAAATATTTTGGAGGTTCTATCGGGGCTGTTGCAGTGGCACCATCTGACCCAACTGTTTTGTATGTTGGTGAAGGAGAAAATACACTTCGTGGAAACGTTAGTGAAGGCTTTGGTATTTGGCGCAGTGATGATGGCGGAAGAAGCTGGAAACAAATTGGTTTAAACGATACACGTCATATTGCCCGTATTGTTATTCATCCAAAAAATCCTGATATAGTATGGGTTGCAGCCGTAGGTCATTTATTTGGACCTAACCAGGAAAGAGGCGTTTACAAAACGATTGACGGAGGAAAAACATGGAAAAAAGTTTTGTTCAGCGATAAGCAAAGCGGAAGTATTGACCTTGTAATGGAACCTGGCAATCCTTCAGTATTGTATGCTTCTACATGGACAGTTTTACGAACTCCTTATAGTTTGGAAAGTGGCGGCAGCGGCAGCGCTTTGTGGAAGAGCATAGATGGCGGCGAAACATGGCAAAAATTAAATGACAAAAAAGGCTTTCCCGGTAAAACCGTTATTGGAAATATTGGCATTGCTGTTTCAGCTTCTAATCCTGAAAGAGTTTATGCATTGGTAGAATCTGAAAAAGGTGGTTTATTAAAAAGCGATGATGCAGGTGAAACATGGACCAATATAAGTACTGATCAAAACATAAGACAAAGGGCATGGTATTACAGCAGGATATTTGTTGATCCAAAAAATCCTGACATAGTATATGCATTAAATGCAAATTTGTATCGAATTACAGATGGAGGAAAAACTTTAAAACAAATTAATACACCACACGGCGATCATCATGACCTTTGGATAGATCCTGAAGATGGCAACAGGATGATCGTTGCTGATGATGGCGGCGCACAAATAAGTTTTGATGGCGGCACCAACTGGAGCACTTATTATAATCAGCCAACAGCACAGTTTTACAGGGTTTCAACAGATAATAATTTTCCTTACAGAATTTTAGGTGCACAGCAGGATAATTCTACTGTAAGAATTTTATCCAGAACAGAAAGCAATGAAATAAATCAAACCAACTGGATGCCGACCGCAGGCTTTGAAAGCGGGTTTGTAGTTGCAGATCCATTAAATCCTGATATTGTTTATGGAGGAAATTATGGCGGATTTATTTCAAGGTTTGATCATAAAACCGGGGAGAACCGGGCAGTGAGTGTTTGGCCTGATAATCCATTAGGTGGTGGAGTTGATTTTATTAAATATCGGTTTCAATGGAACTTCCCTATTTTCTTCTCACCCAATAATCCAAAAAAATTATATGCAGCAGGCAATGTTTTATTTGCATCAGAAAATGAAGGAGCAAGCTGGACAGCAGTGAGCGACGATCTTACAACCAACGATAAATCAAAACAAAAATCCAGCGGAGGACCAATCACACAGGACAACACCGGGGTTGAAGTATACTGCACGATTTTTACAGCAGGTGAATCTCCTTTGGAAAAAGATCTTTTATGGACAGGCAGCGATGATGGTCTTATTCATGTAAGTAAAGATGGCGGTGGACATTGGGAAAATGTAACGCCTCCTGATGCAGGCAAATGGATGATGTGGAATTGTGTAGAGAGTGATCCGTTTAAAAAAGGTGCTGCCTATTTCGTGGGAACAAAATATAAGGTGGATGATTTTACTCCATATATTTTTAAAACAGAAGATTATGGAAAATCATGGACAAAAATAACTAACGGTATACCATCAATGCATTTTGCAAGATGTTTACGTGCTGATAAAAAAAGACCCGGACTTTTATATTGCGGCACCGAGTATGGAATGTACATCAGTTATGATTATGGCAATTCATGGAAGCCATTTCAATTAAATTTGCCAATAGTTCCTATAACTGATCTTACCATAAAAGACAATGACCTTGTTATAGCAACGCAGGGGCGTGGCTTTTGGGTTTTGGATGATCTTACCATGATACAGGAAAAACAATCGGGCATCACACAAAATAATCTTAAAATATTTCCGGTAAGAGATGCAGTTCGAATGAATGGATCTCAAAATTTAAATGCAAAGAATGCAGGAATAAATCCGCCCAACGGTGTAGTGGTAAATTATTTTCTTAAAAATTTTGCTGATAGCGCTCTTTTAAATATTAAAGTGTTGGATAAGAATAAAAACGTTATAAAAACTTTTAGCACCAAAGCGCCGCCAACCGGTGATATTGGTAAGATTGATGCTAATAAAGGAATGAACCAGTTTGTTTGGGATATGATGTATCCCGAAGCAGAAAAAGTAGAAGGCATGATATTGTGGAATAATATAAGAGGTTTAAAAGCTGCACCGGGGGCGTATTATGTAAGAATCATAAATGATAAAAAAGATAGTGCAGAAAGTGAATTTACTATTAGAGCCAATCCAAATTATAAAACCCCGCAACAGGAATATGAAGAACAGTTTAGTTTTCTTTCAACAGTAAAAGATAAGTTTAATGAAATTCAAAAGGCAATAAAAAATATCCGGGAGGTTCGTAAACAGATAAGTGATTTTATGGCAAGGCAGGGGAAAGATACATCAGGTGAAATAAAAATACTTGCTGATTCAATTAACAAACGAATGACAAGAGTGGAAGAAGCACTGTATCAGACGAAAGCAAAAAGTGAGCAGGATGTATTGAATTATCCTATCCGCCTGAACGATAAAATTGCCGGCTTGTATTCTTATGCAGCATCCGGAAATTATTCACCAACAGCACAGGTAAGAGAAGCGTATGCCGACCTCTCTGCGCAGGCAGATGCTGAATTAAATAAATTAAAAATTATTTTTAGTTTAGATGTGCCAAGATTAAATCAACTGATAAGAGAAAAACAATTGCCGGTAATTGGAGTAAAGAAAGAGTAAAAGCCTCACCTCCTAACCTCCTCTCCAACAGAGAGGAGGCAGGACGGTTATACATATCCAAACATTGTTTCTTCCACATTTGCTTCTGAATATGATTAAACAATTACTCAATTGTTGACGAAAGATTTATTGTTGATGTGGAAGATATGATATTCATTATTTTGCTGATGTACCGCTCCCTCTCTGTCGGAGATGGAGAGTGAGGTTTTTTTAATCTTCAGTCAACATATCCGGTCTTCTTTCTTTAGTTCTTTTTAAAGACTCTTCATGACGCCATGCTTCAATTTTAGAATGATTTCCGCTTAATAAAACATCAGGCACTTTCCATCCGCGAAAATCTTCAGGCCGTGTATAAACAGGTGGCGCTAATAAATTATCCTGGTAAGAATCCATCAGCGCCGAGGTTTCATCATTCAGCACACCAGGAATTAATCTTCCCACAGCATCTACAATTACTGCTGCGCCTAATTCTCCGCCGCTTAAAACATAATCACCAATTGAAATTTCTTTTGTAATAAAATGATCTCTTACTCTTTGATCAATGCCTTTATAATGTCCGCATATCAGCAACAAATTATTTTTTAACGATAACTGGTTCGCCATTTTTTGATTGAAATTTTCTCCATCAGGTGAAAGATAAATCACTTCATCGTATGCAGTATTTTTTTGCAGGCTTTCAATTGCATTTACCAATGGCTCAGCCATCATTACTAATCCTGCCCCGCCGCCAAACTGGTAATCATCTACCTGCCCATGTTTGTAATTAGTGTAGGCTCTGAGATTAAAAAGATTTACTTCCAACAATCCTTTTTCTTTTGCTCTTTTTAAAATAGAGTAAGAAAAAAAACTTTCCATTAATTCAGGAACAACAGAAATAATATCAATTTTCATAAGACAAAGGTAAGGTGTCAGGTCACTGCAGTGACCAGACACCTAAACATTATTCCATAAATTCATCCAACTCTCTTTTTTGTTTTTTTGTTGGCCTCCCCTGCTTGCTCTGCCTTTTACCGGTTTGAAATACAAAAGCAGCTGTCTTTACTTTTTCTTTTTCCTCTTCTGGTGTAAGATCAATATAGCATTTTATTGCTTCTGAATATTGTAATCTGTTATGCAATAATTCTGTAACTTCTATCAGCCATTTCCTGGCTTCTGTTTTCACTTCGTACTGGTCGCCAATATTCACTGTCTTAGCCGCTTTTACATTAATTCCTTTGCTCTTAACTTTATTGTTGGCACATGCTTCCGCCGCAAGGCTTCTTGTTTTAAAAAGACGGATTGCCCAGAGATATTTATCAAGACGAAGTTTTTCTTTTTCTGTCATAGACAAAGTTAAAAATCTTTATAAAGAAGATAAAAGAAGCTTATACTATTTAATTACTTTTAGTTTCTAAAAAATATTTCAGATGTACTGCATAAAAAGAGCACTGTTCATTATAATCATTGTTAATTTTTCTGGCACCTGCTTTTCACAATTCCGTCCTAAACAAGTTAACTGGACAGCCGATGGTAATGCCTATACAGCATTTAAAGATGGCAACATTGTAAGAACAGATTTGCGAACAAATGCAGAAACAATTTTTATAAAAAAAGAACAGCTAACCCCTGCAGGGCAAACAAAACCTTTATCATTTAATATTTATACTTTTTCTGATGATAACACTAAGCTTCTTATCTATACTAATACAGCAAAGGTTTGGCGCTACAATACCCGTGGCGATTATTGGGTACTGGATATCACTTTAAATAAATTAATTCAGCTTGGAAAAGGAAGACCATCGCAGTCATTAATGTTTGCAAAAATTTCTTCTGATAATAAAAAAGCAGCTTATGTAAGCGAGCATAATATTTATGTAGAAGATTTGACTACGCATCAAATCACTCAGCTTACAAAAAATGGGACACGAAAATTTATTTACGGCACTTTTGATTGGGTGTATGAGGAAGAGTTTGATTGCAGGGATGGTTTTAGATGGAGCCCTGACAGCAGATCAATTGCCTTTTGGCAGGTTGATGCAACTAAGATAAGAGACTACTATATGCTGAATACAACTGATTCGGTTTATTCAAAAGTTATTCCTGTAGAATATCCAAAAGTTGGTGAGCCGCCATCGCCTATACGTATTGGCGTTATCACTGTTGCTAATGGAAATATTAAATGGATGAATATTCCCGGAGACCCGCAGCAGAATTATCTTCCACGCATGCAGTGGGCAGCAAATTCAAGTGAATTAATTGTACAGCAACTGAACCGTAAACAAAACCAAAGCAAATTATTTTATTGCAGCATTGCTGATGGCAGCAGCAAAGATTTTTATGATGAAAGTGACAAAGCCTGGGTAGATGTAAGAAATGTTTGGAATGATGAAGACCCTGCAGGATGGAAATGGATTAATAATGGCAAAGAATTTTTATGGGTTTCAGAAAAAGATGGTTGGAGACATATTTACAGGATAAGCCGGGATGGGAAGAAAGAAACATTGCTTACCAAAGGAGATTATGATATTGATGAAACAAAAGGTATTGATGAGAAAAATAATTATGTGTATTTCATGGCATCTCCTGATAATGCAACACAATTATATTTATACCGTACAAAACTTGACGGTACAGGGAATCTTGAAATGGTTTCACAAAAAAATTTAGTGGGAACACATGACTATAATATTTCTCCCAATGCTAAGTATGCTGTGCATTCTTTTTCCAGCCACAAAGTTCCACCGGTAAATGAATGGGTTAGTTTACCTGATCATAAACCATTTGACGAAAGCAGGAGTATAGCAAGAACAATGAGAACAGATGAAAATAGTAAAGTTGAATATTTTACTATAACAACTGATGATAACGTTACTGTTGACGGCTGGCTTGTAAAACCTTCCAACTTCGACAGCACAAAAAAATATCCTGTTGTGTTTTATGTTTATTCTGAGCCTGCAGGATCTACTGTTGGGGATAGTTACAGGAATCAACAAAATTTTTTATACGATGGAGATATGAGTGAGGCCGGCTATTTCCAGGCATCGCTTGATAACCGCGGTACACCTTCATTAAAAGGTGCTGCATGGCGCAAATCTATCTACAGAAAAATCGGGATCATCAATATTAACGACCAGGCTATGGCTGCAAAAAAGTTTTTAAACAAACCTTATTTTGATAAAGACCGTGTGGCAGTGTGGGGCTGGAGTGGTGGTGGTGCTGCAACTTTAAATTTAATGTTTCAGCATCCTGAAATTTATAAAACCGGCATTGCTATTTCTGCAATAACCAATGAATTAAATTATGATAATATCTACACAGAAAGATACATGGGATTACCGCAGGAAAACATGGAAGATTATGTAAATGGATCGCCAATACATTATGCAAAAAATCTGCAGGGCAATTTATTGTACGTTCATGGTACAAATGATGACAATGTGCATTATGACAATGCTGAAATGCTGATAAATGAATTAATAAAATATAACAAGCTCTTTCAATTTATGCCTTATCCTAACAGAACACATAGCATAAATGAGGGGCCGGGAACAAGAAAACATTTATCAACTTTGTATACCAATTTTTTAAGAAAGAATTGTCCGCCCGGGGCAAGATAATTTCTGTAATGAATAAACTAATTTCTTTATCAGCGTATGTTTTATTTATCACTCTTTCATTTTCATTCAATAAAAAAAATGAAAATAAGCAGGCATGGATAAGGATAAATCAGCTTGGTTATACACCCCAGGGGATTAAAGTTGCTGTATGGTGCAGTAAAAATGAAACAACCATTTCTTCTTTTTCACTTATTGATTCTGCAAGCGGCAAAACGGTTTTCGACAACAATGCAGGTAAAAATTTTGGCGCATACGGACCATTTACAAATACATATCGCTTAAATTTTTCTTCTTTTAAAAAATCCGGAGTTTATTATTTAAAAGTTGGCAATGTTGTTTCTCCTGTTTTTAAAATTGATAAAGATGTTTACAAAGGCAGCGCAGATTTTTGTTTGCAATACATGCGCCAGCAACGCAGCGGCTTCAATCCATATTTAAAAGACAGTTGCCATACACATGATGGTTACACATTGTACGGGCCCATGCCCGACAGCACTCACATTGATGTTAGCGGTGGCTGGCACGATGCAAGTGATTATTTGCAGTACTCAGCAACTTCTGCCAATGCAGCGTATCATTTGTTGATGGCATACCGTGATTTTAAAAATGTTTTTACTGATGAAAAATTAGCGAATGGCCTGGATGGAAAAAATGGAATGGCTGATGTGCTTGATGAAGCAAAGTGGGGACTGGACTGGCTTTTGAAGATGCATCCGAGAAGCGATTGGATGTTCAATCAAATTGCTGATGACAGGGATCACATGGGCATGCGCATTCCTAAAGAAGATAGTTTTTATGGAAGAGGATATGAACGTCCTGTTTATTTTATAAATGGCAAGCCACAACAAAGAGGAAAATTTTTAAACAATACAACCGGTACAAGTTCTACTGCTGCAAAGTTTGCAAGTGCGTTTGCTTTAGGTGCAGAAATATTTCAAAAAGACAGTATATACAGTGATATCCTATCAACTAAATCAATTTCAGCGTTTAGTTATGCAAGAAAAATTTATGGTGTTACTCAAACGGTTTCTGTAAAATCTCCTTATATATATGCCGAGGAAAATTGGGTGGATGATATGGAGCTTGCAACTACTCAAATAGACAACAATAATTTAAGATTATATAATCAATATAGAAAAGGAATAAACTATTCAGAAACTCCAATTGTATCACCACCGCCTGCAATGTATACTCAGGAAGGAATACTTTTTGCCAGTCAAGAACGGATAACTCCATGGCTTGGCGCTGATACAGCAAAGCATTATCAGTGGTATCCTTTCATCAATCTTGGTCATTACGAATTAGCAAAACAATTAAAAGATAAAAGAAGAGATACTATCATTGGTTATTACAAACAGGGCATTGAAAGAGTATGGAACAAAGCAAAGAACAATGCATTTTACAGAGGTGTGCCTTTTATCTGGTGCAGCAATAATCTTACAACATCATTTGCTATTCAATGTTATTGGTATCGTGAATTAACCAATGATAAAACTTTCGAGGAATTTGAACAGGCAAATATTGACTGGCTCTTTGGATGCAATCCATGGGGAACAAGTATGGTGTATGGTTTGCCTTCATGGGGCGATACACCTGTTGATCCGCATTCTGCTTTTACGCATTTAAAAAATTATCCCATCAATGGTGGCCTGGTTGACGGTCCGGTTTATACAAGCATTTATAAAAATCTTATTGGTATTACTTTGAAGGATACAGATGAGTATGCAGAGTTTCAAAGCGACCTTGCAGTGTACCATGATGATTATGGAGATTACAGCACCAATGAGCCAACAATGGATGGAACGGCTTCGTTGATTTATCTACTGGCGGCAAAAGAGGCTTCCTCTAAATTTCCTCCGAAGGAGGAGACTTTGAAAGCCACTTTAAAAACATTTGACCATGGAGCAATTGTTAGAGC
>OLLO01000623.1_pt1:2500-10661 | contig 10661 bp, 8 predicted proteins | sample 1604551 | NCBI WGS metagenome assembly OLLO01 (sample SAMEA104055720, study PRJEB20765) | soil metagenome | biome: Arctic tundra; feature: Polygonal ground; material: soil | place: USA | collected 2011-09 | depth 0-0.5 m
TCAACCATTTTTTTTCTGATCTTTAAAAAATTTTCATCTGTAGCAAAATTTTTACAATCAGAATTTATCATTGCAGGTTTTAAAACCTCCTTATTTGCTTCTTTAATTATCTCTTTTTCCTGTTCAGAAATTTTATATTCAGCTTTGTTCTCCTTTGGCTTATCGTCTTGTTGGATAGTGGGAGCAGAAACAACTGGTTCAGTGGTTTTTATTTCTTCATTTTTCTTTTTATCAGAAGGTATTAAAATTCTGATAGTATCTTTTGTATCACCATTATCATCTACATAGATCATCTCTATTCCATCTTTATTAGTCTTCTTTAATTTTCTTTTGATAACTGATCTTAAAAGTGCGACATCATTATTTGAATTCATACTTTGAGCAGTATCCTTATTTTCACTAATTTTTTCAGGAATAACTTCTTTTACTATTTGTTTTTGTGCAATTGCAGAATCCTGTAAAGCATTATTATATTTCCTTGATTTTTTCTTTTTCCCGGATTTAGTAACTGCAACATCACTGTTTGAGACTATCGTTTGGGCAGTATCCTGAATATGATCGTTAGATTTTTCAGGCACAATTTCTTTTGCTACGTCGCTTTTAATAATAGAATCATTCTTCAAAATATTCCCGGGCTTAGAAATTGCAACATCGCTGTTTGAGATTATACTCTGGGTTGTATCTTTTTGATTTAGCTCATTAGATTTTTCAGGAAGTGTTTCTTTAACAATATCTTTTTTACCGGAATCACTCATCAAAGTATTATCGGGTTTAGAGATCGCAACATCAGTGTTTGGGCTTATAGTGTTGACTGTATCTTTTTGATTTTGCACATTAGGTTTTTCAGGAAGTGTTTCTTTAGCAATGTCTTTTTTACCGGAATCACTCATCAAAGTATTATCGGGTTTAGAGATCGCAACATCACTGTTTGAGGCTATAGTGTTGGCTGTGTCTTTTTGATTTTGGTCATTAGATTTTTTAGTGAAAATTTCCTTTGCCACATCTTTTCGTAAAATAGTTGAGTCGTGAACAGCATTTGCAAGCATGGTTGAAAACGAATCGGTTTCTTTTTCATAAGTAATGGCTTGCTTTGTAATAACATCACCCGGAATAATAACATTCATCGTTTGGAGATTTAGAAGCTGCCACTGTTTTTCTCCGACATTTTTAATTATAAAACCAACATCTTTGTTCTTTATAGAACAGTTAAATTCCTGTTCGTAGTTACTTTCCGGAAATCCAATTACCAGGCTATAAAGTCCATCATCTAACTTTGGAATAATTAAATATCCTAAGGGATAGGAATTTAAAACCTTATTATCAAGTTTTACAAAAAATGGTTGCTTGTTTTCTGTTTGTAAATAAATAAAACGATTTTGCTGCGCAAAACTAAGAGTACAAAAGAGTAAAAGAAATAAAAGAGAAAGGGTAAAAAACTTCATCCGGACTATTACTTTATACAAAACTATCAAATAAAATATACTTTTTGCCTTCCATCTAAAAAATGAATTGTTTAACATTAGCCCGATTACTTTTGCAATACTTAAAAATTTAATATGAAGAAATTATTTTTCTTACTCCTTATAATTATTCCTTTTTTTACAAAGGCGCAAAATGAAGATCAGCTTAAAGATACTTCCTGGAAAAAAATTTATCGTGCAACTGCTACGAAAATAAATGACCTTGTTCACACCAAATTAGATGTAAAGTTTGATTACAACAAAGCATGGATGTACGGTAAGGCATGGATCACGCTACATCCACATTTTTATCCAACAGACTCTTTATCACTTGATGCAAAAGGAATGGATCTTAAAGGAATTTCAATAATTAAAGGTGCTTCCAAAACTCCTTTAAAATATCAATACGATGGGATGATATTAAGAATCACACTTGATAAAATGTATAAAGGTGGCGAAAATTATACAATTTATATTGACTACATATCAAAGCCAAACGAAATAAAAACAAAAGGCAGCGCCGTAATTACTGATGCAAAGGGATTGTATTTTATTAATCCTAAAGGTGAAGACAAAAACAAACCCACGCAAATTTGGACACAGGGAGAAACGGAAGCCAATTCTGTATGGTTCCCCACAATTGATAAGCCCAATCAAAAAACAACCGAAGAAATTTACATGACGGTTCCTTCAAAATATGTAACGCTCAGCAATGGATTACTCATAAGCCAAAAGAAAAATACAGATGGCACAAGAACTGATTACTGGAAGATGGACCTTCCTCATTCACCTTATTTATTTTTTATGGGTGTAGGCGATTATGCAATTATAAAAGATAGCTACAAAGGAAAAGAGGTGAGTTATTATGTAGAAAAAGAATATGCGCTTGTAGCAAGAAAAATATTTGGCGAAACTCCCGCTATGATTGCGTTTTACGAAAAGATCACAGGCATTCCATATCAATGGCCTAAATATTCACAGATAACAGGAAGAGATTATGTAAGTGGTGCCATGGAAAATACTACCGCTACCCTGCACAGTGATGCGGTGCAACAGAATGCCCGTCAATTGGTAGATGGAAATAAATACGAGGAATATGTTAGTCATGAATTATTTCATCAATGGTTTGGAGACCTGGTTACAACCGAAAGCTGGAGTAATATAACTGTAAATGAATCGATGGCGGATTACAGTGAAACATTATGGAATGAATTCCGGCATGGTAAAGATGCAGGCGATGAGCATATCCAGGAAAACAGACAAACATATTTAGCAGATCCCGGGAATTACACAAAAAATCTTGTGCGGTTTTATTATGCTGATAAAGAAGAAGTATTTGATAACATCAGCTATCCTAAAGGAGGAGCAATTTTGCACATGTTGAGAAACTATGTTGGAGACAGTGCATTTTTTAAATCGCTGAATAAATATCTTACAGATAATAAATTTAAAAGTGCCGAAGCGCAACAACTGCGTTTAGCTTTTGAAGATATTACCGGCCAGGATTTAAATTGGTTTTGGAACGAATGGTACTACGGCAGCGGACATCCGAAACTAAATATCAATTATAATTATACCAATGGCAATGCACAGGTAATTGTAGAACAAACTCAAAATACAGGAAAGATATTTAAGCTTCCGGTTGCTATTGATGTATATAATGGTGCCAGAAAAATAAGATATAATGTCTGGATACAAAACCAAAGAGATACTTTCAATTTTAATACAACTGCTAAACCAACATTAATAAATGTGGATGCAGACAAAGCTTTGCTGGTAGAAAAAACGGATAATAAAACTGCCGAAAATTTTATTGAGCAATGGAAAAATGGAGCGAATTATTTAGACAGAAAAGAGGCGCTTGATTATTTTTCTAAAAATAAAATGAAAGAATTAGCAGAAGGCTTAAATGACAGGTATCATGGACTACGGCTTTATACACTTAATAAAATAGATCAGTCAAAAAATATCACTCCAGATGTTTTATCTATAATAGAAACACTTGCAAACAGAGATGCAGATAAATTGGTTCAGGCAAAGGCAATAGAGATACTTGCCAGGCAAAATGATAAAAAATATCTTCCGCTATTTACAAAATATGTTAGTGATTCTTCTTATTCAGTTTCCGGTGCAGCTTTAGAAGGATTAAGCAAATTAGATCCTGCCAGCGCATACACCCTTGCTAAAAAATATAGTGCCGATGCAAAAGGAAAATTAGGAAGTGTTGTTTCGGCTGCAATAATCAGCAACGGCACAGAAGATGATTTTGATGCAGTTGCTAATTTTTATAAAGATGCGCCACCAAGCCAGGAAAAATTACAATTGTCAAATGAGTTTGCTGATTATCTTATTAAAGTTAAAAATGCAGACAAGGTTAAAAAAGGAGTTAACCTTATTATGAAATTCAGAAACCTTATTCCTGAACAATTCAAAAATTTTACTGATCCTACTTTTAAACAATCTTTCGATAAACTAAGCAAAGCAAAAAGAGATGAAGGAAATAAAGAACTGGCAGATTATATAGGCGGCTTGATGAAATAGAAGTCCTCACCGGTATGAGAGTTCAAAAATAATTGTTTAAATTTTTATCCCCTTGTCTGTTTTGAGTTTGTAACTCAGGCACAGAAGCAGAACTTATTTATTCTAAATCATCTAAACTCAATCGCCTTAACCGTGTTTATTTTCTTTACCAATATTGTTGGTATAATAAGCAAAACAAAGCATACAATTAATGTTACTGCATCCACCGCTACAACCTGCCACCATACAACATCTGCATGGGCTACGTTCATGTAGCAGGCTTCTTCATTCAGTTTTATAAAACCTGTTTTCTCCTGTAAAAAACAGATGCCTAAGCCAAGTAAAGTGCCTGCAATAATTACTGTTATTGCAATAAAGGTTGTATTGTATAAAAATATTTTTTGAATACTCCAGTCAGGTATACCCACTTATTTGGCGCAAGCGAACACTCATATGAATGGGTCTACTTTTAAAATAAATATACAATACAGTAAAACCAATACTTTCAGACGATAAAAATTACATTTTTAATTTGAGTCGGTTGATAGTATTTTGTAATCTATCTTTATACATTCATAAATCATAAAAATTACCAGGATGAAAAATTTCTTTTTTTACGCAAGTTTAATAGTTGTCGCAGCTTTTTCTTTACCTGCTTTATCAGGTGCACAAACCATTGTAAGAACTGCAAAAAATGCAGCAAATGAAACTGCAGGGTTAAAACTTCCTGCAAATTTTAAAGCGGTTATATTAGCACAAAACCTTGGCAGAACCAGGCACATTGTAGTAACACCACAGGGTGGTATTTATGTAAGGCTGGCAAAACCGGTTAACAACAAAGGAACCCTTTTTTTGCAGGAAAGTAATGGTAAAGCTGTTGTAAAAAATGGCTTTGGTAATTATGGCGGTACGGGCATTTATATTAAAGATGGCTACCTGTATAGTTCTTCCAATGAGGAAGTTTTTCGCTATAAACTTAATGGCAATAACGAAGTGATTAACCCTGACGCACCCGAAAAAATTGTAACGGGTCTCATCAGCCGCAGGCAGCATGAAACAAAATCGCTGGTGCTGGATAATGAAGGTAACCTTTATGTAAATATAGGCGCCTATTTAAACTCCTGCCAGGAAAAAGACCGCCAGAAAGGTTCTATGGGAATAAAAGGTTGCCCGTTATTAGATTCTGCAGGTGGTATATGGATGTTTAAAGCAGGCAAGCTAAACCAATCTTATGGTGAGGGTGTAAGATATGCTACCGGGTTAAGAAATGTTGTAGGCCTTGATTGGAACCAGCAGAACAACCAGCTTTTTGTAATGCAGCATGGCCGTGACCAGCTTTATGATATTTTTCCGGATTTATACACTGTACAGCAATCAGCGCTTAACCCTGCAGAATGTATGTATGCATTAAAAAAAGGCGACAATGCAGGGTGGCCTTACCTGTACTACGATTTATTACAACATAAAAAAATATTGTCGCCCGAATATGGTGGCGATGGAAAAAAAGAAGCAGGCAATGGATACCTTGACCCTGTTGCAGCTTATCCTGCTCACATGGCACCCAACGGATTGCTTTTTTATACAGGCAGCCAGTTTCCTCAAAAATATAAAAATGGCGCCTTTATAGCTTTTCATGGTTCCTGGAACAGGGCTCCTGAACCACAGGCAGGTTATTTTGTGGTTTTTCAACCCTTTAAAGATGGAAAGCCTTCCGGGAATTGGGAAGTATTTGCAGATAATTTTTCAGGTTCGCCTGAAAGAACTGCCTCCGGTCGTGCAGAACACCGTCCATGCGGTTTGGCGCAAGGTCCCGACGGATCCCTGTATGTAACGGATGACGCAAAGGGATTTATTTATAAAATAACTTACAAGCAATAAGAAGTTGCGCAAAAATATTTTGCTAATGGGCATGGCAATTTTATTTTTGGTAATAACTTTTGGCCTGCAAAAAAAACAAAGCAACACTGGCCAGCAGCCTGCAATCAAATCTTCCATAGCCTCTGGTAAATTGGTATATATGCAGTATTGTTTATCCTGCCACCTGGCAGATGGCGGGGGTATGCAAAACATGAACCCGCCATTGATTAACACCAGTTATATAAACGGCGATAAAGCTAAACTGGTATCTATACTACTTAACGGAATGAGCCAGCAAGAAAGTGACACATAGTTATTTTAAGTTGATGGAATTGATTCTAATAAGTACTCTTTTGCAGGTGTAGGTACCGCCGAAAATCCATGTGTCCATGCTGGTATGCAGTGTCCAAGTTCATGAAAGAAAGTTGAAAATAATATTGTTGCAAAATAAATCCCCCAAAATTTTAATTCAGCCTTAATATCAACTCTTGATTTTGTCATTTTATTTAATACTCAACACCGTTTTTTATAACTGTTTTGCCGTTGGTCAGGAGACTTGCCTGCCGGTAGGCAGGCCAGACGGCGGTGCTCACGAGAGGTGGATTCTGGCTTTCTAAAAGATTGAAGGCACACCCACGGAGGCGGAATATTGATTTAGCTGATTGTTATTCCTTCAGCCAGCCTTTTGCCGAGTCTGCGATTGGGCTTATTCACTCAGGTTTTCAACTTTTGCTTCCAGTTTCTCAATTGTTTTTTTTGCAGCAGCAAGCCTTACTGCTTTATTTTTTTCAACAATCTTATTTATTGCCCATTTTTCAAGCCTGTGATGGATGGGAATAAGCAATGCAGCTATGCCTACCAATAATAATAATATTAATGTTTGCGAATGATTTGTTAGCTCTTCCAGGTAAGAGTGAGCCATGATATTAATAAACTCAAAAACCAATAGCAAAGCGAGTATACCAAGAAATTTAATAAGCCTTACATTAGTAATAAAGCTGCGGCTCAATAATAAAAATAAAATGGTAAATATGATAATGCCTAAAGCAATTAAAGCATTTTCAATATTCTGTTTATGTTGAAGGGCAAGTATTTCTTTTTGTGTTTCTATTTCCTGCTGGCGTATTTCCTCCTTGAACTTCTGAGATTGTATGTTCCTGCTTTTTTCATCAGAAAAGAGAGAATCTTTTATCTCTGCAGCGAGACGAAAGTATTTATTGGAGCTATCCGTTTTGTTTTCCTTATTAAAGGTTTTATAAATTAATTCGTAAGAACTTTCAGCTACTGGTAGGTAGTCAGGGATAGCATAAGTAAGCGCCTGCCTTGCATACGCTAAAGAACTATCATATTGTGAAGCATTAAAAAAGGTTTGTGATATATTGTTGAGATTATTCGCCAACCCAGCCTTGTACATCGATAAAAAGCTGTTGTTTTTTTTCGTGAAAGACATACTTTGACGGAGAAATACTCTTGCCATTTCATTTTGACCCATGGCAATATAAGTTTGTCCCATTGTGCCTAAACAACCAGCAAGATCCAAAGAATCTTTTACTTTATATTCTATTCTTAAAGCTTCCTGTACATAGGGCAAGGCAGAATCCGGCAGCTTTATGTTATTGAAGCAGGTTGCTATATTATTAAGGTACATAGTGTAATAATGCGTATCATAAATACGGGCTATAGGCAAGCCTTTTTTCCAATCTTTAAGGCTTTCCTGTATGTTTTGTGAATAAGCATACGAATTGCCTATTACAGTATATGTTTTAAGTAATGCAAAGGTGTCCTGTACCGCTTCAAAAATTTTCAGAGCATCAATGCCATATTTCAAAGACTCACTGGGGTCACCCATTTTTACAAATAAAACGCCGATATATAATTTGGTGTATCCTATGCCGGCATCGTCTTTTTTATTAGTAAAATAAGAGACTTGCGGCAACAAAATTTTAAGTTGCTCAGGTGAGGAGCCTTGTAACTGAAAAACATAATTGGTAATGACTTGCCCCTTCTCCCTAAAAGTTTTTGCGGCATTATATTTTTGTTGCAAACTATTCGGTAAGGATTGGCTTTTAACAGCGACAGAGGCGCAGGTGAGTATAAAAAAAATTAGTGCTTTTTTCATTTTGTGTCAAGCCAATTATAATTTCAAAGTAAGTTTTTTATTTTCATTTAATACATAAAAACCTATTCACTTTTTAAGTGCATTACCAATCCTTCGCCGTGGTCGGTCTTCCCTGCCTGGCTTTTTTGTAGCCAGGCGGGATGACCGATCACATATAAAATTACTCCATCCAATGTGTAAGAAATCCAAAATCATCTACTCCAGT
>OLLO01000511.1_pt1 | contig 10640 bp, 10 predicted proteins | sample 1604551 | NCBI WGS metagenome assembly OLLO01 (sample SAMEA104055720, study PRJEB20765) | soil metagenome | biome: Arctic tundra; feature: Polygonal ground; material: soil | place: USA | collected 2011-09 | depth 0-0.5 m
ACGGCTGTATTGTGGTATAACAGTGTAATTGACTACATAATCAAACACGCCATCTGGCTGCGGATCATTTTGATTATTTAACCTGTCTAAATTTACTAACGTAAGAATTGGAGTTCCCTGGTTGATATTACCAAAAGGAAAATAGCGTTTTGCACCTAAGCCCGGCTCTTCGTACAAAACATCAAGTTTAAAATTCTGTCTTTCCAAAGTTCCGTAACCAACGCTATATACATTCTTCATCATTAATTGCCAGATGGGTAGTGATGGTCTTTGAGAAGTTGCCTTTAATAATTTTAAGAATAATACTTTTTGATTACCTGAAGTTGTATCCGGTGGAAGGTCCTGCGAAAATTCACCGACCTGGTAAACTTTTCCATTGTAAGTATACTGATAAGCCACCGCTAAAACTTCATCAGCTTGCAATGGCTGGCTAAGAGATAAAAAACCAATTTTAGCATTATAAATGTATTGGCTTGAATCTAATTTTCTGGCAAAAGTTTTTTCAAAATCCTGAACAGGACTTAACCCCAAAGCAAGCAACTGGCTTGTGATCAATGCAGGGTTTCTGCTGTTTGAATTACTTACAATTGTGCTGTATTCTGAATTAGTATTGTTGGAAGGTAAAGTTCCCGAAACAGTGAACGGCCTGAAAGGATTTGATTCACCAAGATCCATTAATCCAACAATTTCTCTTGCATCAGTGGTAGTTCCGTTTTTATTGGTAACCCAAACTTCCATACGTAAAATTTGCACCTGCGTTGTAACAGCCGGCAAAGTGCTCATAGCTTTATTATAATTATTTTTAAAATACTGTCCTAAAAGAAAATGCCTGTTCTCTTCATATTCATCTGCTTTAATTTCAAACTGCTGCGCAGCTGCGCCGCCTTGTAAATTCATCGACTGGCGTTGCGATTTTTGATTGGCTAAAAGCGCAGTGATGAATAATTTACCAAATTGTAATTGTGTTTTTAAGCCGAATAAAGATTGTGCTCCGGGTATCAGTGTGCTTCTTGATGCAAAGGATACATTACCTGCCTCTATACGTTTTATAATTTCATCATCAGTGCCTGTATAATCTAATTTTAATTGGTTGGTAAAATCAAGATTGGCTAAGGTATTATAGCTTATCGGAAATCTTAATTTATTACCGATGTTGGCATTTACATTTAATTGAGCAGCCATATCAAAATCAAAACCGCCGTTCTTTCTTGCTCTTTCCGGTAAAGTTGGATTTTTAATATTTTGTCCCTGATAGCCTGCCGTTATATCAACATTGCCCTGAGGTTGTATCTCTATCTTTCCATTACCAAATAAACGGTTGAAAAGATTATCGTAAATATTCAGTTTAGGTTTTACAAGCCGCCTGTTTAAAAGATTTAAAGTGTTAGCACGTTTTTGAAAATATTCCCTTTCATCTTTTTTGCTCTGCAGCGCCATGAATTCATCAAACGTATACCATGCTGGAGTTCTGTAATATTTGCTTCCTATTTTTTCATACACATAATATCTTTTTGTTACCGGGTCGTAGGCAACAGAATCTTTTATGTTGGAAGGCTGATTAAGATCGAATGTTCTTTGGTCTGTGGAAATAAAATCCCCACGTCTGTCCTGGATGGGATATGGAAGGATATTTTTTTTATTGAACGTACTATCCTGTGCAAATATTTTTTGCGAAGAAGTAAATACAATAAAGCATAATAACCCTAAGCCAAGCAGTTTTGGTGTTAGTTTTCTTTCAAGCAACATCCATCAATTAATTAGGGTAGAATTTTCTCAAATAGCTTTTAGCGCTTTTTTAATTAGGTCTTCTAAGTGTGTTATGGATGGTTCAGTACGAATAATTTTGTTAATTGATTGTTCAGCAATGGGTTTTGATATTCCTAAAGCCACCAGAGCATTTAACGCATCCTGCGCTAAACTATTGCCTTTTCCAAGTGAAATATTCTGGTCAAACGACTGTTTGTTCACCTTATCTCTTAACTCCAAAACCAATCTCTCGGCAGTCTTTCTTCCAATACCCTTTACACTTTCCAGCAATTTAGCATTATTCTGCAAAATAGCCCTGCTTATTTCATCAGGCTTCATAGAAGACAACATCATTCTCGCAGTTGCTGCACCAACACCTGAAACTCCTATCAGCAATACAAACATCTCCTTCTCCATTATATCAAAAAAACCATACAAAGTATGGGCATCTTCCTTTACCTGGAAATAAGTAAATAATTTTCCTTCTGAAAGATTTTGAATTTGCGACCAGGTGTTTAAGCTGATATTTACTTCGTATCCAACGCCATTTACATCTATATAAACTACTGCCGGGTTCTTATAGGAAAATTTGCCTGCTAAGTATGCAATCATGTTTTTAAGTCAGTATCAAAAATAAGTAATTCACGTGGTTGAAACTCAATATTATGAATTTGTTTAGCCTTAGTAAAGCAAATACCAGTTATGTTGTATTTTTAAATTTCAAAATAAGAATTTAATGAGCCAAAAAATTACAGCAGCTATTACTGCAGTTGGAGCATACGTTCCTGAATACATACTTACAAATGCCGAACTGGAAACAATGGTCGATACAAACGATGAATGGATTAAGACGAGAACAGGTGTGGAAGAAAGAAGAATTTTAAAAGGTGAAGGTAAAGGCGTATCTGATATGGGAGCTCCTGCAGTTTTAGAACTTTGTAAAAAAAGAGGAATTGATCCTTCGGAAATTGATTGTATCATTTGCTGCACCGTTACTGCCGATATGCTTTTCCCTGCTTCAGCAAATATTATATCTTATAAAATTGGGGCAGTTAATGCTTTTGGATTTGATCTTAGTGCTGCCTGCTCCGGATTTTTATTTGGTGTAACTACAGGCGCTGCTTTTATCGAAAGCGGACGATACAAAAAAGTTGTTGTAATAGGTACGGATAAAATGAGTGCGATAACAGATTATAGTGACCGCACTAGCTGTGTTCTTTTCGGAGATGGAGCCGGCGCAATTTTATTAGAGCCCAACTTTGAAGGCTATGGAGTTTTGGACAGCTTATTAAAAACTGACGGCAGTGGCGAACCTTATTTACACATGAAAGCCGGAGGTTCCAGAAGGCCTGCCAGTATTGAAACTGTAATGGCTAAAGAACATTACATGTACCAGGAAGGTCCGGCAGTTTTTAAATTTGCCGTAAAAGGAATGGCAGATATTTCCTATGATCTTTTACAAAGAAATAAATTAACCGGAGATGATATAGCATGGCTGGTTCCTCACCAGGCAAATAAAAGAATTATAGATGCTACTGCAAACCGCATGGGGTTAAGTATGGACAAAGTGATGCTGAACATTCAACGATATGGAAATACCACATCGGCAACCATTCCTTTATGTTTATGGGAATGGGAAAAACAATTAAAGAAAGGAGATAATATTGTGCTTTCAGCATTTGGCGGTGGTTTTACCTGGGGGGCTACGCTGGTAAAATGGGCTTATGATACCCCAAACCCCTAAAGGGCTTACAAAAAATATATTCTTCGGAAACCAAAAACTCTTCAAATCAAAAATCTTTTCTTATCTCCCCTTTAGGGGTTTGGGGGTTCTACTAAAAACAATAAAATCTGTAGCAGGAATTTTATCTATTCCTAATTGACGAAACATAGTAACTATCTGTCCTCTGTGATAGGTTTGATGATTAAATAAATGCAAAAGCATTTCATAAACAGGCTGTTTAAAATGTTCCTTCTTTGAATTTTGATAAGCAAAAACATGCAAAAGGTTTACATCATTAGCAGACTCTATCCATTCAAACCATTGCCTCGATAATTGCAATAATTTAGTTGAAAGCTCATCAAAGTTGCCGGTAAATTTTTCACCCGGAAATTCAACATGTTCAGCCAATTTTAATCGTTGCCACCATATGCTTTCTACATCCATCATGTGCAAAAAAGTTTTATAAATAGAAGAAAAGCTGCTCACAATTTCTTTATTTACCTGTTCTTCGGATAATTGATTTGTTCTTTCAATTAATTTTTTATTAGCCCAGATGTTGTAAGCAGCATATTGTTGTAAAAGTTGCTTCATGTTTTTATTACTTTTGCTTCAAACTTAATTATTCGCTTTACATTTCTCATCATTAATTATCAACATGTCAAATAAATTCCCGCTTACAGGTTTTAGCTCAATAGCAATTCATAGCGGACACGAGCAGGATGCCAACTATTCTCACCTCACTCCTATTTACGCCAGCAGTACTTATGTATTTGATAATGCGGAGCAAGGCATGCGCCGTTTTAACGGAGAAGAAAAAGGTTATATCTACAGCCGCTGGGGAAATCCTACAATGACGGAGGCTGAAGAAAAAATATCGGCGCTGGAAAGCTTTGAGGTTAAAGATAAAAATGGCGAACCAATAAAATTAAAAACAATTCTTCATGCAAGCGGTATGGCGGCTTTATCTACATTAATGTTAGGAAATTTAAAAGCCGGCGATAAAATCCTTACACATTTTTCTTTATATGGAGGCTCACAGGAATTAATGGAAAAAGTTTTGCCTCAATTAGGTATTGAAGCAATTATTGTTGACCTGAGAGATCTAAATAAAGCAGAAGAAGCATTAAAAAATGACAGCAAAATAAAATTGCTGTATCTGGAAACGCCTGCAAATCCAACTATTCAATGTGTGGACATAGAAAAGCTTACCAAACTTGGAAGACAACATAATTTAATTGTAGCGGTTGATAATACTTTTGCAACGCCTTACTTGCAGCAACCTTTTAAATATGGGGTTGATTATGTTTTTCATTCCACCACAAAATTTTTAAATGGACATGGAACCGCTATTGGTGGAGCTTTGGTGGGCAGAGATATTGAACACATGGAAGGAAGAATGACAAAAGTTCATCGCTTACTTGGCGGCAACAGCAATCCATTCGATGCATTTTTATTGGTACAGGGAATGAAAACTTTGGAAGTAAGAATGGAACGCCATTGCCACAATGCCATGGAAGTTGCAGGGTTTTTAGAGCAGCATCCTTCTGTTAGCAAAGTAAATTATCTGGGTTTGACTTCTCATCCTGATCATTACACTGCAACAAAACAAATGATACACCCCGGCGCTATGTTGAGCTTTGAAATGAAAGATGGTCTGGATGCCGGCAAAAAATTTATAAACAAATTACAAATGTGTGTACGGGCTGTTTCCCTGGGCACTTGCGATACACTTTTATCTCATCCTGCATCAATGACTCATTACGGTGTACCCAAGGAAAAAAGAGAACAATACGGAATTACAGATGGCTTAATTCGCATGAGTGTGGGCATTGAAAATATTGCTGACATTTTAAATGATTTAAACAGAAGCCTCCCCTAACCCCGTCCGACCGAGTCATCCGGGCGGGCCTCCGAAGGAGGAAGTTATAAAATCTTCAATATTTTGAAGGATTATAAAAATTATAGTTTAACTCAATGAAAATAGAAAAGAAAATTAAAGAATCTGAATCTTCAAAAGTCTCTCCGCCAACTGGCGGAGGAGATTTAGAGGGGGCTGTTATCAGGCGGGCAGTTAAAAAAGATTGTAAAAGATTACTTGAGTTAATTCATCAATTGGCTGTTTATGAAAAAGCACCTGATGAAGTAATTGTTACATTAGAACATTTTGAGGAAAGCGGTTTTGGTGAAAACCCTGTGTGGTGGGCATTTGTAGCTGAAGTAAGTGGAATAGTTCAGGGCTTTGCATTATACTATGTGAGGTATTCAACATGGAAGGGACAACGCATGTACCTGGAAGATTTTTTAGTGAATGAAGAACAGCGAAGCAAAGGAATTGGTAAGGTATTATTTGATAAATTGATAGAAGAAGCCAAAGAAAAAAAGTTTAATGGAATTGTTTGGCAGGTATTGGATTGGAATGAGCCTGCAATTAATTTCTACAAAAAATATGATGGAGTAGCCATTGACAATGGATGGCTGAATTACTCAATAAATTTTTAAATTCAAAAAGAAATATGGCTGAAAAAATAACAATGGGTACAGATGGAAAATTAATTGTACCCGATAATCCTACTATACCTTTTATTGAAGGAGATGGAATTGGTCCGGATATCTGGAGAGCTAGTGTTCGTGTTTTTGATGCAGCAATAAAAAAGGCCTACGATGGAAAAAAGAAAATACAATGGCTTGAAGTACTGGCAGGGGAAAAAGCATTTAACCAAACAGGTAGCTGGATGCCACAGGCAACCATAGATGCTTTCAGAGAATATCTTTTATCAATTAAGGGACCGCTTACAACACCTGTTGGCGGCGGCATTCGCAGTCTGAACGTGGCTTTGCGGCAGGAACTTGATCTGTATGTTTGCCTTCGTCCAGTAAAATATTTTGAAGGCGTACCTTCTCCTATGTGGCAACCGGAAAAAGTAAATATGGTAATCTTCAGAGAGAACACTGAAGATATTTATGCAGGAATTGAATACATGACAGGAACCCCTGAAGCAAAAAAACTTTTAGATTTTTTACAAAATGAATTGCATGTAAAAAATATTCGCTTTCCTGAAACAACATCTTTTGGAATCAAACCTGTAAGTAAAGAAGGTTCTGAAAGATTGATCCGCTCTGCAATACAATATGCAATTGCCAACAAAATGCCTTCCGTAACAATTGTGCACAAAGGCAACATTATGAAGTTTACAGAAGGTGCTTTTAAAAACTGGGGTTATGAGCTGGCAGAAAAAGAATTTGCAGGAGATGTTTACACCTGGAACCAATGGGAAGCAACAAAAAAGGAAAGTGGCGAAGCAGTGGCAAATGAAGAAATGCGGATTGCGGGCATTGGTGGAAAAATAATTATTAAAGATGCTATTGCGGATAATTTTTTACAACAAGCCTTGCTTGCTCCGCAGAATTATTCTGTGATCGCAACATTAAATTTAAATGGAGATTACATAAGCGATGCACTGGCTGCAGAAGTAGGCGGCATCGGTATTGCACCTGGTGCTAACATCAATTACCTAACAGGTCATGCAGTGTTTGAAGCGACACATGGCACTGCGCCAAGGTTTGCAAATACTAATACGATGAATCCTTCATCTGTAATTTTGAGTGGTGTGATGATGCTGGAATATATGGGCTGGCGTGATGCAGCAGAATTAATTACTAACTCGATTGGTAAAACTATTCGCAGTAAAAAAGTAACAATAGATTTTTATAACCTGATGAAAGATGCTACACTTTTAAAAACAAGTGAGTTTGCTGATGAGATAATTAAAAATCTTTGATAAACATTATACCAAAATTCAACTAACGAAAGATGTAAAATATATTTTCACCCAATTTTTTATCTATTATCACCCAAAAAATAATATCCTGTACCCACTCTGGCATAGGTTTACTTACTTGCAATATTAATTTTAGATATCCGAATGCCGTTCATTGTTGTAATTTATGTTCTAAATTTTTAAACTATTTTAAACCGGCAGGAGGGTTTTGTTATGAGAAATTATTTATTACTAATTACATTCTTCTTTTTTTATCAATTACATTCTTTTGGGCAATGGCCACAGGATAGTTTAAAAATTGATACCCTCCGAAAAAGGTTGGCTACTTTATCAGACACAGCCAGGATTAATTGCCTGAACGATTTAGCCTGGGCATATTACTCATCTGCAAGACCTCTAAAGTTTAAAGCAGATTCCGCATATCCTTTCGCAAAAAAAGCAAATGAAGAAGCCACAAGATTAAATTATAAAAAAGGAATAGCTAAATCAATAATCAATTTAGCCATGTACCATAAAACATTAAATGCTATTGGAGCCCGTTCAGGAAACAGACAGGCCGAAGCAAAACAATGGGAAAAATATATCCGGCAGGCTATTCAGTTAGGCGAGGAGATTCATGATGATTGGACTTTGGGATATGCTTATGGTGACTTGGGAGCATTGCAGCAAAGATTAGGGCTTTCAGATGATTTAATGTCAGATGAAGTAATCAGGAATTGGGAAAAATCAATTTTCTATTTTAAAAGAGGAGGCTATGAAGAAGGCGTGGAAGAAATGACAACATGGGTTTGCATGGCATGCTCTGAAAGGGGAAAATATGAAAAAGGGATTGAGTTCTGTCAACAAAGTTTACAAATGAATTTGAAGGAAACTCCCCGGAAAAAAGACAAAGGGTATAGAGATTACCTGGTGCAACAGTCATTAATTAATATGGCCAATTTATATGAAGTAGCTGGTGATTATGACCAGGCGCTTGTCTATTTACGTCAAAGCCGGAAGTTTGGAATTGAAAATAATTCCAGTTGGATTATGCAGGCGGAATTAGGTGAATTGTTTACAAGAATGGGGCAATTTGATTCAGCTTTTTATCTTTTAAAAGATTTTACCAAAAAATATCCCAATCAAATCTGGGGGGAATGTTATTGGGAGAAACTTACCTTGCTGTAAAAGATTATGATAATGCATTAATTTTTCTCCTTCAATTCATTGATAGTATCAGAATCAAAAATGCAAACCATCCAGATCTAATGAGAGCTTTAATAAAAGTTGGTAAAGCTTATGCAGGAAAGAAAAATTATAAAAAAGCTGTTTCGTATGCAAACGAAGCCTTGGGGTTAGCAAATATGAAAAATGCCAAACCACTTTTGATGGAAGGCTATGAGTTATTGTCTAAAATTTATTATCAACTTGGCAAAGGCAACAAAGCATATCAGTACCTATTAAAATATACAGAATTAAAAGACTCAATTCTTAACCGACAGTTTCTATGGAAATTAAATCAATACAAGACGTCTGCAGCTAATGAAAAAAAAGAAGCTCAGATAGCAATACTAAATCGAGACAATAAAATAAAAGAACAACAACTAAAACAGGAATCTTTACTTAAAAAATTTCTTTTGGGAGCTTTGGTTCTTTTTATTGTAATTGGTTTTTTCATTTTCAGAAATCTTACTCTAAAAAGAAAGAATGACAAACTGAAACTTGGCAACCAAATGAAACTTCAACAGTTGCAAAATGAAAAAAAGCATGCTGAACTGCAGCATCGGGCAACGGAACTGGAAATGCAGGCATTGCGGGCTCAGATGAACCCGCATTTTATATTTAATTGTCTCAGTTCCATCAACCGCTTTATTTTTAAGAACGATAATAAAACAGCATCAGATTATCTCACCCGTTTTTCACGCCTTATTCGTATGGTGCTGATGCACTCGCAAAAGAAATTAATAACACTGGAAGATGAACTGGAAATGCTGAGGCTTTATCTTGACCTGGAACGCTTACGCTTTAAGGATGCATTTGATTACAGCATCACCACTACTAATATTGTTGATGCCGGCGCTATCTTCATCCCTCCTCTCCTGCTACAGCCTTTCTGCGAAAATGCAGTGTGGCATGGATTGATGCATAAGGATACTAAAGGTCATCTGAACATAATTATCAGTGAAGTCATCAGTAGGAAGATAAAGTTCTGCAGTGTATTATTGAAGACGATGGCGTCGGCAGGGAAAAAGCTTCTGAGATGAAAAGCAAATCAGCAGCGCAGGAAAAATCAATGGGATTAAAAATCACAACCGAACGTCTTGCCTTGCTGAACCAGGAAAATAATTTCAGTACCTTTTACAGGATAGAAGATATACAGAATGAAAATAATGAAGTGGCAGGCACAAGGGTGAAATTAAGGATCAGGTATAAAGAAAGTATTGAAGAATTAGTATAAACCGGAGAACATGCTTAAAGCAATTGTTGTAGATGATGAACCTTACTGTTGTGAAATATTAGCAGCAATGCTGGAATCAGATTGCCCGGATGTTGAAATAGTAAATATTTGTAATAATGCTAAAGATGCTTTGACCGCTATCCGTCAACAATCACCGGATTTGGTTTTTCTCGATGTAGAAATGCCAAAAATGAATGGCTTTGAAATGCTTGAACAATTATCCGCCATCAACTTCCACCTCATTTTTACCACCAGTTACGATCAGTATGCATTAAAAGCCATTCGTTTCAGCGCTATAGATTATTTACTGAAACCGATTGATCGGGAAGAATTAAAAAAAGCTGTGCAAAAAGTAAAAGAGCGGATACAGGTACCCATTCCGCAACAATTAGAAATCCTGATGCAAAAACTGAGACAGCCTTCCAGCCCGGTAAATAAAATAGCATTACCCACTATGGAAGGATTGCAGATGATACCGGTTGATACCATCATCAGTTGCGAATCGAATGATAACTATACCACACTGCAATTAAAAAGCAGAAAAAAAATTCTTGTCACCCGTTCATTAAAAGAAATGGAAGAAATACTGGAGCAGCATTCTTTCATCCGTGTACACCGTTCCTTTGTTGTAAATCTTAATGAAATTGAAAAATATATTAAAGGAGAAGGTGGTTATCTGGTCATGAGCGATGGTTCAACGATAGATGTATCCAAAAATAAAAAAGAAGTGCTACTCAAAAAATTATTACCGTTTAGAGATTAGCTTATTTGATAAATAAAAAACTTAATCGTGAGACGTGAAAGGTGAGATTTTTCACTTTCACGTTTGCCGTTTCACGTTTCACGATTGATAACTTTAATATTTAAAAACGTAGCGTTTAGGCAGCACTGTTATATCAAATGTTTTCCCGCTGATAAGTTCACCATCAATTTGTGCAAGAGTATTTTTCTCACA
>OLLO01000089.1_pt1 | contig 10447 bp, 6 predicted proteins | sample 1604551 | NCBI WGS metagenome assembly OLLO01 (sample SAMEA104055720, study PRJEB20765) | soil metagenome | biome: Arctic tundra; feature: Polygonal ground; material: soil | place: USA | collected 2011-09 | depth 0-0.5 m
TCTCCTTTATGATAACGGATGGAAGGCGCCCAAACACCATTACCATGTTGTGTTGCAGAGAAATACTCAAACGGTGGTTGTCGTAATAATGCATGACTGATAATCGTCCAGTTAACAAGATCTTTGGAATGTAAAATGGGTAAGCCAGGCACAGCATCAAAGCTGGAAGCAACCATGTAATAATCATCGCCAACTCTTATAGCATCAGGATCTGAATAGTCTGCGTAAATGACAGGATTTTTATAAGTTCCATCACCATTATCAGCAACCCAAACTTTTGAAACTTGTGCAATAACGATTACGTTACATACAAGACATACAAGAAATGTAAATAATATTTTCATTGATGTTTTGAATGTATTTCAACAACTTTTTTTTCATTGCTGCTTTTAAAAGCTGCTTCAATAATTTTTATAACATTCAGTCCATCTTCGGCAGATACAGGAACAGGCTTATCATTCCGGATCGCTTCATACATGGCATTATAGTAGTCACCATAATTTCCTTTTTCAGATTGTATATATTCTCTTATAACATCCCCCTGCCCGACTTCGTCATTCAGGCGGGCATTTTTTTCTGTATGCAATAAACCTCTTTCCGATTCGGACTCTATTCCCCAATCATCTGTTCCCGGTACTTCGCCTGCCTGCAACAGTATCTCCTGGATATTTGTTTTTGGCTTGATAAAAGAACCTTTAGACCCATGAAGAATGTATCCCGGCAATGGTTCTCTTACCTGGTAACTGGATTTAATTCTTACTCTTAGTTTTGGATAGTATAACAACAGATCAAAATAATCATCCACTTTTGAAATAGGACGAACGATACGAATGTCTGCAAAAATACTTTCAGGCATTCCAAATAATTGCAATGCCTGGTCAATAAGGTGAGACCCAAGATCATACAGCGTACCGGTACCGGGACCCGGAATTTCTTTATGAGCTTTCGGGCTTATATTTTCTGAATACCGGTCAAAATGAAATTCGGCTTCAACCAGGTCTCCCAATAATTTTTCATCCAAAATTTTCTTTATCGTTTTATAATCACTATCGTAGCGACGGTTTTGGTATACAGACAGTTTTTTATTTTGCTTTTTTGCTAATTCAATTAACTCTCCTGCTTCTTTAACCGTGGCAGTAAATGGTTTTTCTACAACTACGTGCTTACCTGCAAGAAGCGCTTTTTTTGTATACTCGTAATGTGTGTAATTAGGTGTGTTCACTATCACAAGTTCAATTGCAGCATCCGCAAGCATTTCTTCCAGTGTTCTATATGTTTTTATGCCGGAATATTTTTCATCTGCAAGATTTTTTGATCTTTCCCAAACTGCATATAAATTAAAATGCGGGTTAGTGGCAATAAATGGAGCATGAAAAACCCATCCGCTCATACCAAAGGAACATAGTGCTGTATTTACTGGTTTCATAAATTATTTTTAATTTTATTTGTCAGGATCCCAATCTCCTGAAACATTTTTCAATGTATATTTTTTTACTTCTTCATCTGTTAGTTGATGCGACCATGAAACTCTGGCAAACACATTTATAGTGATGATCAGAATGCAGCAACAAATAAAACTTCTTTTCATCATACAATTTACTTTTTTGGTGGAAGCGGCGGACGAATATGATTTGCCAGTTCAAGATGTAATTTTTTAATCGCCTATCAGCCAAACCTTTATTTTCTTTTTTTCTAAAGAGAAAGACATTAAAATAAAAACTGCAATCCACAATAAATATTTCCAATCTTTTTCACCTTGTTTCATTTTTCATTATTAAAATTAGCTTTAATAAACAAGGCTGCATAAGCAGCCCTGTATGTATTCATTTTAAAATTAAAGTTTTAATAGCCTGGGTTTTGAGTAAAATTAAAATTAGCATCTCTTGCTGCTTGCGGTATAGGCAATAGCTCTGATTTACCTGTAGTAAAACCTGTGGCAAACCTTGAAAGCGCTGTTGTACTAATTGCTGAAGTTATCCATGCAACTTTTGTGGTACCGGAAGGCGTTGAGGTTGGTGCAGTTTTATAAAAAGAATTAAACCACAAAGTTTTATCATCTGTAGTGGAATTATTTTTATAATACATAGCTATTGGCAAACTGGCACTCATTGAATAGACAGGAGGTGGCGCCATATAAGAATATGGGCTGATAGCCGTAACAGCCGCCATTTTAGTAAGATTTGCTTTAGTTTCTGATATAGCAGTAGCTAATAAATTCCATCTTATCAGATCATATTTTCTAACCCCTTCACCACCTAATTCAAGCGCTCTTTCTCTTACTAAAGCGCTAAAAAAAGTTGCTTTACTTAAACCTGATAAATCAACAGTTGCATCTGCAGCAGTAATTGATTTTCCAAAACCTCTTCTTCTTACCATATTAATTGCATTGTATGCAGCGATAGTGGGTCCGTTTAACTCATTTTCAGCTTCGGCAAACATTAATAAAACATCTGGGTAACGAAGTATCTGCCATTTTAAACCAAGATATTGTACACCATTTGTTGGAGAAATAGCAGGATTTGTTATCCAGTCTCTCCTGTATTTTCCATCATTAATTGCAGTTATCGCCTGCCCTGTTTTTGTAATACCATCCACAATTACAATATAAGGCGCACAGGTAACATCTCTTCTTAAATCAGTTGAATCAAATAGATAAAAATAAGTGGGAAGAACGTTAATACTTTTATTTCCTAAACCGTTTACTGTTGGTCCATCATAATAGCCAAGCTTGGTATCTTCTTCACCCTTTAATCCAATGGCACTTACCTGGAACATTAATTCTCCCTGCGGATCGGCTACAGCATGAGCACAAACCTGGTCTTTCCAAAGAGATCTAAAACTTGGGTTTAAGGCGTGTTGTCCTGAGGTAATTATATCATTGCACTCATCTCTTGCTATTTGATAATAAGTTTGATAGTCAGCACCTCTTTTGAGAGTTCCATCACTGCGTAAAGAATAGCCGCCTCTGAATAAAGCAATTCTTGCTCTTAATCCTTTTACAGTTCCTTTAGTTATTCTTTCATCAGGAGCATCGCCAATTGTACCAAGGTCATTGCGCCATGGCACAAGATCTTCTGCAGTTTTTAAGTCTGCTATTATTCTATTATACAAAGTGTCTCTGTCTGTTCTTACAGGAAATGGAGTAGATGCAGCCAAAACAGATCCGGAATTAAAATGAGCCGGAAGATCTCCCCAGTTTCTTATAGCTTCAAAATAAAATTGAGCCCTTAAAGTTAAAGCCTCGCCATACATTCTTTGCAGTTGCTTTTTTTGCTGATCTGTTCCATTTGAATACAAATCCATTTTAGGGATATTATCAATACAAATATTGGCATACTCAATACCCTGAAACAATTGATTGAAAGGTTTTTCTAATTGTGCATTGCCTGAAGTGGCAATATAGCGGGCAATATCTCTTCTGTCATTATCACTGGCGGATGTTGGTCCCTGCATTTCATCATTATCTACAGGATAATATAAGCTTAAGCGAATGCCATAACCCTGATCTCCTGAGAGCCTGCTATACACGCCTGCCAAAGCTTTGAACGTATTGCTGACATCACTAAAAACAAACCCAGGGCTTACATCAGTGATAGGCTGCTGATCTAAAAATTTTTTACAGCTGCCTAAAAGCAACAACATACATGCTGCAGCTATAATTGTTATCTTATTAATATATTTTTTATTCATATAAAAACTTTTATTGCATTTTTTAGAAGGTTGCATTTATTCCAAATATAAAACTGCGGCTTTTTGGATATGCTGAGTAATCAAGACCGGGTGTTAACGGACTGTTTCGTACACTTACTTCAGGATCGTAGCCGCTATAATTTGTAAACACAGCAAGATTGTTGCTGGTAACATAAAATCTAAGTTTGCTCATTTTTAATCCAACAAGATTTTTTACAGGCAAACTATATCCTATTGTTACATTATTAAGGCGAAGAAATGAACCATCTTCAATTGCCCATGAGCTTGGATAAAATGCTCCAGTACTTTTAAGTGGTTGCCATATTGTTGCATTTGCATTTAATGCTGCAAGCTGGTCTGGCGCAATTCCTACTACCTGGTTTGCCGAATTTACAAATTGTGCTGTTTGACCTGTTGCAGTTACTACTTTCCATCGGCCCTCCATTATTGCAAGCATGTTTGCATTATTTGTATAACCATTTGTAAACTCTATTTTATTGGCGTTATAAATATCATTGCCAACCGAGAAGTTAACAAAAACGCTGACATCCCATTGCTTATAAGTGAACTGCTGATTTAAGCCCCCGGTAAATTTAGCATTTGGATTACCAATAATTTTTCTGTCATGATCAAGATCAATAACTCCATCACCGTTCAAATCTTTAAATCTTATTGAGCCTGGCTGAACAGGGCCTATAATACCAACGTTTGTCGGTACGCCGGATTTTAATGTATAAACACTTGTTGCCGTATTATAATTAAAATCACTTACTTTATAAAAACCATCAGTTACTAAGCCGTATATAGAACCAACAGGATCACCAATTCTTACTATATAATCTGCTGGCTGACCTGATACTCCCCAACTTGCAGCAGGAAAAAATGATTGCTGATTGGGTCCGAGTGCAACAACTTTGTTTTTGTTTGTTGAGATATTAAAGTTTGCTGTCCAACTAAAATTATTATTATTTGATTTTTTTAGAATGATTGCATTCAACTGTAACTCTACACCTTTATTAGATGTTGCTCCTACATTTTGAATTTGTGTTGAATACCCATAGGTTGAAGCTATAGGCACATTCAGCAAAAGATGGTTTGAGCTATTGTTGTAAACATCAAAGCTTAAGTCTATCCTGTTGTTAAAAAGACTTATATCAACACCATAATTGCGGTTAATTGTTGATTCCCATTGCAAGTCCTGGTTTACAAGAGATGTAGAAGTATATGCTGTAACCAGTTGGTTATTTATCCCATAATAAAATGAACTATTGTTAAAAGTTGGTACAAATAAATAATCAGCAATACGATCATTACCAACAGTTCCAAATCCTGCTCTAAATTTAAGATCGCTGATAAATTTTACATCCTCTAAAAACTTTTCTTTCTTAACTCTCCAAGCGAATGAACCTGCAGGAAAATATCCCCATTGTTTGCCTGATATAAATTTTGAAGCAGCGTCAGCACGAATATTAAAAGAAAAAAGATACCTGTCGAGAAAAGAATAATTAACCCTGCTGAAGAAAGATAAACTTGTATACCTGGTTTGGCGAAACTTAGGATAACTTGCGGAAGGAACGCCAAGGCCTGTTTGTTTAAAAGCATCAGTGTAAGATGTGAAGTTTGGATAATTTTGAAAAAGATCATTACGGGTTTCAGTTCTTAAATCATACGTTTCTTCTCCAACTAAAAAATCAAAATCATGCTTGCCTTTAAATCCTTTTACAGAATATGTTAATACATTGGAGTTGGTAAGTGTTTTTGTATTTATAGTATCCAGTTCTGCAATCGGTTTTTGGCCACCAGCCCTAATTGAGAGAGGTGTTACAGAATCACTATATACCCTGTTAATAAAATCGTTTTGATCATACCCAAATATAGATCTGAAAGTGAGGTTTTTAGTAATATTATAAGATGCATTAGCAGTAACGTTATATGCATCAGTGGTTTTTTTTTGATATTCTGCATTAGCCAACAGCAAAGGATTTACAAGAAATAAACCGTTGCCAACATTGGGATCAACAATGGGATCAAGAGCCATAATATCCTGTCCCGGTGAAAGATAAGGCCTGTATTTAACAGCGTTTCGTAGCCTGTTATACGATGAACCCTGATCAGATGAAACACCGGCCCCGTATACATCCTGGTGAGTATACCGTGTACTGATACCCACTTTTAAATTTTTGGTTATTTTATAATCTGCTTTTAAATTAAGAAGATGTCTTTTATAATTTGAATTAATTACTATTGCCTTATCATCATTAAATGTATATCCAAAGTTATAAGTGATTTTATTATTACCTCCTGAAGCTGAAATATTGTGAGTTGTTGTAATTCCTGTTCTGCCAAAAACCTCATCCTGCCAGTTTAGAGGAGTTACATTCATATAATTGGCCAATGTATCCCATGTAGTACCAAAGTTTTTTGCAAAAGTTGTACTGTCGGTACTGCTGCCTCTATATCTTTCTGACTGATAAAACACATAATCATAAGGACTTAATACCTTTAAAGTTTTGGGTAAGTTTTTTACACCTACATAACCGTTATAACTTACTACAAGTTTTCCTGGTTTGCCACTTTTTGTTGTAATAACAATAACGCCATTAGCTCCCCTGGCTCCATAAATGGCTGTGGCTGCTGCATCTTTTAAAACATCTATTGACTGAATATCCTGCGGGGAAATTGTATTAAGCCCGTTTTCTACCTGCACACCATCAATTATAAATAACGGACTATTATCCCCTGTAATTGACATACCACCACGTACTCTTATTATTATCTGTGCATCGGGTGAGCCTTCAGAAGTGATCGCTGTAACACCCGCTAACCTTCCATTCAATACTTCTGCAGCAGAGTTGATAGGAATATCTTTTAGATCTTTCGCACCTACAGAAGATACGGAAGCCAGCAGGTTTTTCCGTAATACACTTTGATAACCTATAACAACAACATCATTCAATGTAGATGCATCTTCCGCTAATGTTACTTCAAGATTTGTATTGCTGCCTACTGTTACTTCCTTTCTTGTATAACCAACACTGGTAAACACTAATACAGCATCATTGCCCGGAACTGTAATTGTAAAGTTACCTGTATTGTTTGTTGCAGTAGAAGTTTTTGCACCTTTAACAGATACAGTTACCCCAGGTAAAGCTTCTGTAGAATTTTCTCTGGTAACCTGGCCACTGACAGTTCTTTGCTGTGCCATTGAGGTTATAAAAGAAAATAAAAGAATGAGTAAAGAATAAAATTTACTTTTCATATAGCAATTTTGATTTTGTGTGAACCTGTGATTGTTTAATTCTTAATAAGACAAAAAAAACATTTAAAAAGCTGTTTAAAAAAATAAAATAAAATACAAACGGTATGGAGCGATTCCAATAGGATTGGATAACAATGCTACATTTATTATCTCAGGAAAATTTAAAGTCAACCAACTATTTTTATGCAATCGTTCCCGATAACGTTTCCAATTTTTATAAAAATAAAAGCCACCTAAAAAAATGATACTTTTATGGACAATTTCTTACAAATGAAATTGTTGTTTTGCTATCATGAAATTTGATACAGTTACCATCAAGGATATTGCCAAAGAACTTAATTTTTCCACTTCTACAGTATCAAGAGCTTTAAGGGGAAGTCATGAAATAAGTGCGGAAACAAAAAAATTAGTTTTAGAGTATGCAGAGAAAATTAATTACCGCCCCAACCCTATTGCACTTAGTTTAAAAGAAAGACGAAGCAGGGCAATTGGTGTGGTAGTAAGTGAGATAGCAAATACCTTTTTTTCACAGGCGATCAATGGTATTGAATCCATTGCTTACAACAGGGGTTATCATGTTATATTCACTCAAAGTCACGAATCGCAGGAAAGAGAAAAAGTAAATGTGCAGCATCTTGTATCCCGGTCAGTAGACGGATTGTTAATTTCTCTTTCCTGCGAAACAACTGATCTTTCTTATTTAAAAGAATTACATGAAAAAGGATTTCCGATAGTTTTTTTTGACAGGATATCTGATGAGATCGAAACACATAAAGTTTGCGCCGATAACCGCCTGGGAGCTTTGCATGCTACAGAACATTTAATTTACCAGGGATTTAAAAAGATAGCCCACATCACTAACTCTCCTTGTTTATCCATCACAAAAGAAAGATTGCAGGGTTACAAAGAAGCGCTTGAGAAACATAATTTGCCCTTCAATGAAGCATTGGTAAAATATTGTAATCATGGAGGAATGATTGCTGAAGAAATAGAAGAGGCAGTTAACGTTTTATTTAAATCTAAATTAAAACCCGATGCAATTTTTACTGCCAGCGATAGAATAACAACTGTGTGTTTTGGTGTTATGAAAAGAATGAAACAAAAAAAAGAGGTAGGCTTTATTGGCTTTACCAATACAAACCTGGGAGATTTATTTTCAACTCCGCTTACAGTTATTCGTCAGCCGGCATTTGAGATTGGGCAGAACGCTACAGAATTATTGATACAAATTATAGAAAGCAAAGGACCTGTTACCGAATTTGAAACAAGAGTTTTGGAAACAGAACTAATCATCAGGGAATCTTCTCTTAAAAAGGAATAAAAAAATTTAAAAAAATTTATACCCATATTCATCTTTGGCAAGACCTTAGCTATGCAATAAAAAAAATTGGATACAAGCGCAGATTGATTATACTACACAGGTTATAAAAGAATTTGCAGAGCTATTAAAAATAAAAAAACCATCCAATACACACCAGATGGTTAACACATAGTATTAAAAATTATTTTTTATTTTTTTCAAGAAGTTTTTTCCTGGCTTCTTCTTCTTTTTTTGCAGCTTCTTGTTTTCTTAATTCAATTTCCTTAGCAATTGAATCTTTACGGGCCATATCAACTCTCTCCAGCGAATCTAATTGGCGCCGCCTGTCAACTTCTCTTTTTGCCTGTTGTATAGTACGGAGAGAATTTATTTCTGTCATTTTTTGAGTGATAGCATTATTAAGAACGATCGCAAACTTGCTTCTGATAATAGCCGTTGAATAAAGATTAACTCCGGCAGAATTATAGCCCAGCGTAACCCGTAAAATATCATACACCTCTTTTTCAGGCACTGAAGAATTAGCGTTTAATGTTTTATTAAGAGCAAACGGCACTGCAATGCCCCATCGCTCAATTAATGATTTTGCAGCAGGATAATATATACTGCTTTCAGAAAGATCTTTTACCTGCGAAACGCCGGTAAGATAAGCCCCGCCTCTATTGCGGTCGTATGTATTAAATAAAGTTGTATCCAAACCTGCAGCATCCATTTTGCTTTTTAAATTATTTAATACTGAATTAAGCGCCACTATAAAATCCCCACGTCTTAAAGGTTCTTTTCCTCTGAAAGTATTATCTGCGTAAGTAATAGTAACGCCATAATTTTCAATTAAATTTTTCAGACTTTCATAAGCAGCATCGGATTCAATAGCATCAGTAATTTCTGAAACCGATGCAGAAGAACCAAAATTTCTTTCAGTTAATTTTATTGAAACATTGTTGTTAGTTACTGTTTTTTTTGTTGTTATTTTTTCCTTTTGCGCATGTAAATCAGCAAACAAAAACATTAACACTACCGGCAGAATAATTTTAAAATAGTTTTTCATACGTAAATATTTATATAACTGTTATTACCAAATTCAATGCCTAAATGTTTTTGTTAGGAAAAAGAGTAAATATCAGTTATCAAAAAAAAATTAATTTTGATGTGGAAATAATATGTTAGCTACAGATACATATACAAAAGAATCAGAAGAAACTGATCTTCTCACAGATGTTGAAAATCCATGCCAGCTTGTGGTTTGGAATGATGAAGTGAACACTTTTGACTGGGTTATTGAAACCCTGATAGATGTTTGTTCTCACACCTTACAACAGGCAGAACAAAGTGCTATGATCATTCATACCAAAGGTAAGTATGCTGTAAAAGAAGGAGATTATGATTTTTTAAAACCTATGTGTGATGCTATTACGGAAAGAGGCATCGGCGCTACAATAGAAGTGATGTCTGAACATTAATTCAATTAACCAGGGCAATTTTTTTATGCGGAAATTTAACTGCGTGCTGGTAAACCAATCCTCTTATATAATCGTTCTCTGAATAAGGCGTAATATAATTTTTAAGATCATCAACACCGCTTATACTAACATGCAAAGGCAAATATCCCATGCCATAAAATCTGCCCTTCTCCATTAAAATGCAGCTTTGTTCCTCCTCACTTAAGCCATCATCCACTAAAGCAAAGGTTGGCAATTCTTTATGCAATTGCTCTATGCATTCATTAACTCTTCGGTTATATTCTTCGGGCAATTCTTTTTGCTCACAGCTTCCTGTACATCTTCCCCGTCCGACCGGGTCATCCGGGCGGGCATCTTTCATTCCTTCGCATTCAGTATTATCCTGCTGCAAAAAACAAAGTTTGGGACAAAGCTGAAATTGATGAGATAATTTTCTCAACAGATTATGTCCTTCCACAAGCAAATTAAAAGTGTATAAAGGCTTAATATTTTTATTCTTCTTTTCAATAGCAAGACGCAGGTAACCATTTCTATCTTCAAAAGAATATAATGCATAAGCCTGCTCAAACCTTTTAAGACTACGGTTCTGTTCGGGCCAGAATTTTTTTATTTCAACATTCTCAAGAATGAATGCCATTAGTTCTGTTGCGCATGTTTGATAAGTTATACTATAAATATTTCTAAGAAATTCCTGTTTTTGTTTTCCCGGTTTATTATTTG
>OLLO01000812.1_pt1 | contig 10291 bp, 9 predicted proteins | sample 1604551 | NCBI WGS metagenome assembly OLLO01 (sample SAMEA104055720, study PRJEB20765) | soil metagenome | biome: Arctic tundra; feature: Polygonal ground; material: soil | place: USA | collected 2011-09 | depth 0-0.5 m
ATTGTTGCCTCATCTTTGGCAAATATTGCTGCAACGCTTTCTAAATTAAGCATGGATGCCTGTCTTTTTCTTAACCAGAATTTTGATTTTATTTCTTTTCCTGAAGAATTAACTACCGGCAGCAGCATTATGCCGCATAAAAAAAATCCTGATGTTTTTGAGCTTATCCGTTCTCATTGCAATCGCATACAGGCATTGCCGAATGAAATAATGTTGATGACAACCAATCTTCCTTCGGGTTATCACCGGGATTTGCAATTGCTTAAAGAACATCTCATCCCTGCTTTTAATGATTTGCAGAATTGTTTAAAAATGGCAGAACTGATGATATCTAACATTCAGGTTAAGAAAAATATATTGCAAGATGAAAAATATAAATTCATTTTTAGCGTAGAAGAAGTTAATAAACTTGTGTCAAATGGTATGTCGTTCCGTGATGCCTATAAACAAATTGGTTCTCACATTGAAAGCGGGAACTTTAAATATGAAACGAAAGTTGCGCACACACACGAAGGTTCAATTGGTAATCTGCAGAATGATCAGATAAAAAAAATGATGAATACTGTGTTGCAACAATTTAATTTTGAAAAAGTTAACAATGCATTGGAGCAATTAATACGTTAAATTGCCGCCTCAAATTTATTGCCCATTATGGCAGAAACAAATAAAAAACGAATTGCAATTTTTGGCTCTACCGGTTCCATCGGTACGCAGGCTTTGCAGGTTATTGAAGCCAATTCTGAACTATTTGAAGTAGAAATTCTTACCGCACAAAATAATGATGCCTTATTAATTGAACAGGCTTTAAAGTTTCGTCCTAATGCGGTTGTTATTGGTGATGAAAAAAAATATGAGGCTGTAAAGACTGCCTTAGTATCTACAGATATAAAAATATTTGCAGGTGAAAATGCCCTCGAAGAAGTTGCAGATTTTGATACGTATGATATGATGCTGGCAGGCATTGTTGGCTTTGCCGGATTGAAGCCAACATTAAAAGCAGTAGAAAAGGGAAAAGCAATTGCTCTTGCCAATAAAGAAACGCTTGTAGTTGCAGGAGATATCGTAATGCAAAAAGCATTAGAGAACAGGGTTCCTATAATTCCTGTAGATAGCGAACATTCTGCAGTATTTCAATGTCTTGTAGGTGAAACAAGAAATAAGATTGAGAAGATAATACTTACTGCAAGTGGTGGCCCTTTTTTTGGTAAAAAACCAAATTTTTTGGTGAATGTAAAACGGGATCATGCACTTCAGCATCCAAACTGGAAGATGGGCGCTAAGATAAGCATAGACTCTGCAACCCTTATGAATAAAGGGCTTGAGATGATTGAAGCAAAGTGGCTTTTTAATTTAAAGCCGCAGCAGATACAGGTTGTGATCCATCAGCAAAGTATAATTCACAGCATGGTGCAGTTTGAAGATGGAAGCATGAAAGCACAAATGGGTTTGCCTGATATGAAGCTTCCCATTCAGTATGCATTTACTTTTCCTCAACGGGTTTATAGCGAATCGCCACGTCTTGAATTTAAAAGATTGAATGTGTTGAACTTTGAAGAGCCCGATGTAAAAACGTTTCGTAATCTTACCCTTGCAACTGAAGCTTTATTTACAGGAGGTAATCTTCCATGCGTTTTAAATGCTGCAAACGAAATCGCTGTCTGGGCTTTTTTGCACAACCGCATCGGATTTCTTGATATCACTGCTGTTGTTGAGCAAACCATGAAGCATGTTGCATTTATAAAAAAGCCAAATCTTGAAGAATATTTTGAAAGCGACGGTGAGGCTCGTAATTTTGCGGCTTCTTTAATAAAAATTTAAAAAGCCCCCTATCCCCCGAAAGGGGAAAATCAGGAGATTATAAAGAAAATTAATATCGAAAGTAATGTTGGTTAATACTGTAAAGTTGATACGGGAAGATATGAAGCTGATTAATAGATGCAGTACGGCTCCCTCTCTATCGGAGAGGGAGAGGGAGAAGGAGGGTGAGGCTGTAATAAAAATTATGGTACCAGCATTTGTTTTTCATCGCATCATGGTTGCGTCGCAATCCTTTCATCGGCATACCAATGTGGAACAAAGGAAAACAATGACGTACTTCAAACATCAAACATTAAAATAATTATCTAACAATTTAAAATATTAAGCCCCTTTAGGGGTTTGGGGTATGACAACATTAGCAATCAATTGGTCTCAGGTAGGTTTACAGGCATGCTATTTACTTTTTTCTCTATCTATACTCGTTATTCTTCACGAATTCGGGCATTATATAACAGCAAAATGGTTCAAGTGCAGAGTAGAAAAATTCTATCTTTTCTTTGATCCATGGTTCTCGCTTTTTAAAAAGAAGATTGGCGAAACAGAATATGGAATTGGCTGGCTCCCTTTGGGCGGGTATGTAAAAATATCGGGAATGGTGGATGAGAGCATGGATAAAGAACAATTGAAACAGCCACCACAGCCATGGGAGTTTCGCAGTAAGCCTGCATGGCAAAGATTAATAATAATGCTGGCTGGTATTACCATGAATGTATTGCTTGCATTTTTTATTTATGCCATGATATTATTTACATGGGGTGAAAAAAAATTACCGATTGCCAATGCGCATAATGGTATTTGGGTAACTGATAGTTTAATGTTCGATATGGGCTTAAAGAACGGCGATAAAATTATTGCTGTAAATGATGATTCAATAAAATATTTTGATGATATTCCTTTGAAGATTTTAATTGGCGGTACTAAGGTTCTAGTTGAAAGAGATGGGGAAAAAGTAAATATTGATTTACCTGATAACATGATTGAACAACTGGTCAAAAAAAAGGGAAAGAGGGATGTGCTATTTCTTCCCAGGATACCAATAATCATTGGTGGTTTTGATGATAAAGATACCTCACATGCAAAAAAAGCCGGCTTAAGAGAATTTGATAAAATTGTTGCGGTAGATTCAACTACTGTTGGTTTTTTTGATGAGATGGCACCGCTTTTAAGCAACAAAAAGGGTGATACAGTTTCCATTTCTTTTATAAGAAATATGCAGCCAATGCAAACAAAAGTTCTGGTAGATACAAATGGAAAGATTGGATTTGCAATTTTAAATGAAGATCAGTTTGATAGTATAGGAATACTGACGCATGAAGTAAAAAAGTATGGATTTTTAGCCGCTTTTCCTGCTGGAGTAAAAAAAGCCAGCGAAAAATTAGATAATTATATTCAACAGTTTAAGTTGATTATAAACCCCAAAACGGGCGCTTACAAAGCGTTAGGAGGGTTTAAGGCTATGGCTTCTGTATTTCCCAAGAATGGTTGGGATTGGCAAGCTTTCTGGAATATAACAGCATTTTTTTCTATAGCACTGGCATTCATGAATATATTACCTATCCCTGCATTGGATGGTGGACATGTTTTATTCACTTTAATTGAAATGATAACAGGTCGTAAACCAAGCGAGAAGTTTTTAGAGTATGCACAAATTGCAGGAATGGTACTTTTATTTGGACTGTTAATTTTTGCAAATGGCAACGATTGGTTTGGATGGGGAAGAGGACATTAATTAGTAAATAAAGTAATCAGTAATAAGTGATAAGTACAGAGAGAAATGTATCGTTAAACTTATCACTGATCACTTATAACTTTTTACCTTTGTAAAAACGGGGCTGACCGGTTTTGACAGCATAGTTCTTTGTAAGTGTAAGCATGTAGTGCGTTGCGTAGTCAGCACTTAAATCTTAATACGAAAACTTTAAATGGCAATACTCAGTATGCCATGGCTGCCTAATTATTAATTAGCAACCATTAGGGCCGTGTGGCAGGCTTGCCTGTTGCCACGCTGCATCGCCGACTCAAACAAAAAACGGGCTGCTGCAACCAAAGGCTGTGCTGGTTGCTTAAGAACATTCAGCTAAGGAAATAGTCGGTTAGTTTTGCTCCTGCTGTTTCCCGACAAACAATGCAAAAATAAACATGTAGAAAGCTTATGGCGAATATGTTTGGACCAGGGTTCGACTCCCTGCAGCTCCACTTTTAATCATTTCAAAATTTTTTCTAAAGTTTATAAATAATTTTTATAGACTTTTTTTATTGGTTTTACGTAATTCTGCAAGAGAATAAAAAGTTTTTTTCCAGTAAATACCACCATTCCCAATTGTGATTATTGCTGATCTGATGAAAATATAGATTATTATAATACCTCCATAAATACTCATAAATCCATACCACCATTTTCCGTTTGAACCAGGCATTTTCCAATAAAGAATCACCTGAACTAAAAGCATACAAAAGATCATATTCCTTTCTAAAGAATTTCCAAAAATTAAAATTAGGGGAATGGGAAGCACCAAAAACAGAAGTGTTCCTAAAACACCACCTATAACTTTCAAAACGTTATAGTCAAAACCTGAGAAAGCATTTTTCATTAAACCATTAATAAATTCTTTCACATTGATATACCACTCAAGTTGTAATTCACCTTGTCCGTAAAGAATATCTGCTTTACCACCTGCTGTCTTAATATAAGCTGCAAGTTTCAAGTCATCATCGGGTCTCATTGCTATAGCCTTATGTGTTCCTGCACGTTCATAAGCTTTTCTTTTTACCAAATTAAAAGCGCCAACACCCATTGATGCTTTTGAGTTTTTAATTTTTGCTGCCCATGGTCTTTGCAACGCCATCAGCATAATTACAAATGTTAAAAGAACACTTTTCAGAATTGGTGAGGGGGAAATAATTTCGGGTAATACAGTCAGGTGATCAAGATCTTTACTTAAGCAAAAACTCATTGCTTTTGTTAAAACATCTTTTTTGAATAAAACATCAGCGTCGGTGAAAAGCATATAATCCTCATCAGAAAAATTGTAACCTGTATATAATGCATGATTTTTACCTAACCAACTCGCGGGAAGTGTTTCAATATTTATGATCGTTAGTTTTTCAAACGTAGCCTGCAATTCCTTAAGTATTTTTCCAGTATTATCAGTTGACCTATCGTTAACAACTAATACTTTATAATTACTGTAATCAAGATTGCAAACACTTATCAATGCTTCTCTCAATGCATATTCTTCATTTCTTACTGCAATAATTATAATTACTGAAGGAGTCGGCTTATTTACAGTATTTTGAATGGATGATAGATAATTTATTTTATGTCCGTTAACAATTAAATAAAGAGAAAGAAATACCCAATATAAAAGCGCAAGAATTGAATATATTTCTAACAGCATAATTTATTTTTCATTTTGTAAAAATTAATAAGTGGTAAATGTGGCACAGATTGTAATGAAACAGATGAAGCCAAGAAGGATCAGGAATGTTTTTTTCATGAATGATGATTAAAGATGCAAAGGTACTTAGCTCTCGAAAAGAGTCCTTCGGACAGGATAAACTCCGCAATGATCCCGATATCTATCGGGATGAAAAAATTAAAATAAAACTAAAAAATATTCTTATAAATTACCCCATTCTTCATTACCAGTTTTACATTTCTAATGTCGTGAATATTTTTAGATGGATCTCCCTGCACAACTAAAATATCTGCAAATAAGCCTGGGCTTATTCTCCCCACTGTTTTATTTATTTTAAACACATCAGCATTTACAGAAGTTGCGGAACGAAGCACATCAATGGGCTGCATGCCATACTCAACCATCATTTCCATTTCACGTGCATTATCACCATGAGCAAAAACGCCAACATCACCGCCCATGCAAATAGTTACACCGGCATGCAATGCATCAGAAAAACTTTTTCGTTTCGCTTTGATCGTCTCCGGCTCAGGCGTTCCTTTTTTCCAGCCACGGTATTGTGCAATGGCCTCTCCGGCAGCAAGGGTAGGACATAAGGCAATATTTTTTTCTTTCATTAATTTAAAAATTTCAGGTGTGCCATCATCACCATGCTCAATGGTAGTAATGCCTGCAATAATTGCTCTTCTCATTCCTTCTATTGTAGATGCATGAGCTACAACCATTCTGCCACTGGATGACGCAACCTCTACCACCTTTTTTAATTCCTCAATTGTAAAAGTTGGAGCTGCTTCACGATTTAATCCCCACCTGTAATCTGCATACACTTTTATTACATCTGCACCCTTTCCAATTTGCGTTCGTACTTCTTTTATTAGTGCATCCATACCATCTGCTTCCGCTGCTCCCTTAGGCGCATCAATATCATAACTTAATTCTTTTGGTCCATAGCTGCCTGTGGCAACAATAGCCCTTGTTGCAACCAGCATTCGCGGGCCGGGAATTATTCCTTTTTCAATTGTTTGCTTTAATCCTACATCATCATACCCTGCACCTTCTGTACCCAGATCACGAACTGTTGTAAAGCCTGCAAGCAATGTATTTTTTGCATGTACAGTTGCTCTTGCAACTCTTTCTGCTCTTGATTCTTTGAGCACCTGGTCATTCCATGGTGTTTCATTGTAAGGGTGTAAAAATAAGTGACTGTGTCCTTCAATCAATCCTGGCAGCAGTGTACAACCTTTCAACTCAATTATTTTAGTACCAGCATCTACTTTAGTAATAACACCTACTTTTTCAATCAGATTATTTTTGATCAATACCTGCCATCCTTCATGCATTTTTTCTCCGTCAAAAACACGGTCAGGTTTTAAAAGTATGCTGCTATCATTTGTTTGCGAAAATGCAGCTTGAGAGTAGAACAAGAATAAAATAAAAAATATGACTTTGTTACGAAACATACAGATCAAACTTAGTAAAATAAATTTGTATGTTTTATAATGGCAGGAAAATTGATTTCTATTATAGGAATCAAAGTTTAATGAAAAAGATATTTTTCTTTACCGTGTTTGGGATAGCGCTTATTTCATGTCATACATCAAAAACATCATCCGGTAATACTGTAATTGAAAAAAATAATGCCACATATCTGAATGGTACCTGGCAATTGCAAATGCTTTTTGCATCTGATAATAATTGGACAAAGGCTCCTTTCATAAATATTAATTTAAAAGACAAAACGTTTTCAGGAAATAGCAGCTGTAATACGATTAGCGGAAAATTTACTATTGACGAAAATTACCTGGGATTTGATAGAAATATAATCTCAACAAAAATGGCTTGTTCAGGTAATTATGAGAAATCTTTTCTATCTGTTCTTTTAAAGATAAATAAATACACCATCAATAAAGATGAGTTGGAGTTAGGGCAGGGAGAAATTGTATTAATGAAATTTAAGAGAAACTAACTTTAGATTATGCTGCCATCCATGGCCTGCTCAATTATCTCGTCCATATCAATACCGGAATGGCTTTCGTCATAAATACATTCTCCATTTTTTATTACCAGTATTTGGGGAGACTCGTGGTAAACCTTAAAATCTTCAGCAATTTTATTAGAGAGCAGTCTGTATTGTAAGAGATCAAGAAAATAAAAATCCATCTCATCAGGCTGTGTGCTTCTTTCAAGCCTGTTCTTAGCCATGCTGCTTATAGAACAACGGGTGCTGTGTTTAAAAATAATTTGCGGCTTTGTGTTTGAGTTTACTTTTATTTGATGAAGCTGTTCTTCTTTGGTTAGGTTAATCCAATTCATGTGTGTAAGAGATCTTTAGTGAATAATATTCCCGGTCATTGGGCATCCGGTACGGCTTCTTCTGCTGCTGCTGCATGATGTGAACATTGCGGCAAGAAAAGATACTGTTAAGATAGCAAAGATTAATTTTTTCATAGTTATTTTATTAAGTTGAACTATTTTGCATCTTCGTTGACGCAAAGTTATAGCATCCCATTCAGGGGAATAAACTTTAAAACGCATAATTATATCAATCTATTGTTAAAACTCATAAAAAACTTTAAAATCCTTTAAATTCCCGGTTCATGCATGTTCATTTTATAGCTATCGGCGGCAGCGTAATGCACCAGTTGGCAATTGCTTTAAAACGAAAGGGTTATTTTGTATCTGGCAGTGATGATGAAATATTTGAACCTGCAAAATCTAATCTTGAAAAGGAAAATATTTTGCCTTCAGAAACAGGGTGGTTCCCTGAAAAAATTACTAAAAATATAGATGCTGTAATTCTTGGTATGCATGCTAAAGATGATAATTCTGAATTGCAAAAAGCTAAGGAGTTAGGTTTAAAAATCTATTCTTTTCCTGAATATATTTACCAGGGAAGTAAAGATAAAATCAGGGTGGCTGTTGGTGGAAGTCATGGTAAAACCAGCACTACAGCCATGATAATGCATGTGCTTAAAAATGCCGAAAAAAAATTTGATTACCTGGTTGGTGCAAGGCTGCACGGTTTTGAACAAAGTGTAAATATTACAGATGCGCCAATTATTATTTGCGAGGCGGATGAGTATCCTGCCAGTGTAATTGAAAAGCGTCCAAAGTTTCATTTTTTATTTCCGCATATTGCAGTTATCACCGGTATTGCATGGGACCATATTAATGTATTCCCTACGTTTGATTTTTATTTGGAGCAATTCAAAATATTTATTAATAAGATAGAAGCAAATGGTGTTTTGATCTATAATGAATCAGATGAAATATTAAAAAAGCTGGTAGATGAGAATAAACGATCTGATATCCGGTATGAGCCATATAGGTTACCCACTTATTTTATTGAAGATGGAAAAACAGAAGTAATAATTGAAGGAGAAAAGTCTGCGCCATTAAAAGTATTTGGCAATCACAATCTTTTGAATTTGCATGCGGCTTATTTGGTGTGCAGGGAATTAGGTGTGGGAACTCCGGTGTTTATAAAAGCTATTGCAGATTTTGCAGGCGCCGCAAAAAGATTAGAGCTGTTATCTAAAAAAAATAGCTGTAATATTTACCGCGATTTTGCGCATGCGCCAAGTAAAGTAAAAGCTACAATAGAAGCAGTTAAACAGCAATTTCCGGAAAGAAAATTAATTGCTGTTTTGGAATTGCATACCTACAGCAGCCTTAATGAAAATTTTATGAAAGAGTATAACGGTGCAATGAATGATGCAGATGAAGCAGTTGTATTTTATAGCAGTCATGCATTGGAATTAAAAAGAATGCCCGAACTACCAAAAGAAAAAGTAAAACAAGGTTTTGCAAAAGATAATTTACTGGTTATAAACAAAAAAGAAGATCTTGAGCAATTCCTCCAAAAGGAGGATTATTCTAATTCAAATTTGCTGCTGATGAGCAGCGGAAATTATGACGGGTTGGATATTCTAAAACAAGTCATTGGTAAATAATCAATAAGTCATTAAGAGGGGAAAAATAATTTTTAAATGAATATAATGACTCAATGACGGTTGACTTAATGACATAAAAAAAATCAAACAAATAAAAATGCCCTTACAATTAAAACGTCCTTTAGCCTTTATTGATCTTGAAACAACAGGAGTAAATCTTGCCTGTGATAGGATTATTGAAATCGCAATTGTGAAGATTTTACCTGATGGTACAAAGCAGGTAAAGCATAAAATTTTAAATCCTCAAATACCCATTCCGAAAGGTTCTTCGGATGTGCATGGTTTTACAGATGAAATGGTGAAAAATTCTCCAACATTTAAGGAGGTGGCTAATGAATTAAAGCAATTTATTGATAATGCCGATCTTTCAGGATATAATTCAAACCGGTTTGATATACCCCTTTTAATGGAAGAATTTTTAAGATCAGGAATTCAAATTGATATGAGCAACAGGAGAATGGTGGATGTACAAAATGTTTTTCATATGATGGAACGGAGAACATTAGCTGCGGCTTATCAATTTTACTGCAATAAAGAATTATGTGATGCTCACAGCGCAGAGGCAGACGCTACGGCAACCTGGGAAATATTAGAAGCACAAACTATACGGTATCAAAACCTGGGAAATACATTAGACTCCATCCTGAAATTTACCGGGGAGGAAAAATTTGTTGATTTTGCACGAAGAATGATAATGGATAATGATGTAGAAGTGTTTAATTTTGGAAAACACAAAGGACGACCTGTAGCTGAAGTTTTAAAAGCCGAGCCTCAATATTATGACTGGATGATGAAAGGAGATTTCCCATTGCATACCAAACAGAAACTCACCGAAATACTTAACCGCACCCTTTTAAAGAAACAATAGTTGCTTTTTGCTGTTAGTTATTAGCTAAACTGTTTTCTAATAATAGTCGTAAATTTATTTTAATTAATCTCTTAGTTGGAAAAACTTCTCATCATACCTACATACAATGAAAAAGAAAATATTGCCAATATTTTACAGGCAGTATTTGCTTTGGAACAAAATTTTCATGTTCTTATTATTGATGATGGATCACCGGATGGAACTGCCAACATAGTAAAATCTTTATTCGCAAA
>OLLO01000495.1_pt1 | contig 10250 bp, 10 predicted proteins | sample 1604551 | NCBI WGS metagenome assembly OLLO01 (sample SAMEA104055720, study PRJEB20765) | soil metagenome | biome: Arctic tundra; feature: Polygonal ground; material: soil | place: USA | collected 2011-09 | depth 0-0.5 m
ACGGGCATAAGACATTGATCTTTGTATCCGATAATAATTTTTCTAAAGAACAAAAAACACAATTCCTTTTATTTGAAGTGCTGTAACGAACTTTATAATTCTTTTACTAATTCTGAGAATTCCTTTTCTTCCAAAACCGATCGCTGCGAAGTGTTGTTATCCAAATGCCATTTTATTAAGGAAATTTTTCCCTCAGCTATTTCAATACCGGTGATATCTGCATCATTATAGCAGCAACAACCACTGTTAAAGTAGGAAGGCTTTAATTTATTATGCTTTTCAGCAGCCGCAATTTTATTATTATTTACGGTATTGTTAGGATGATCAGAATATAATCCCGATGCAAAAACAGGTTTATGTGTATGCCCGGTTATGAGTAATAAGTATTCCCGCCTGCTGCTCCATTCATGCATCATAATATTATGCTTATCACGAAGTGTAAAATCATTTGCAGGTGTATTTACATTTATCTCCAGGTATCTTTGAAGTGGCCGCCAGATATGAGCGACCATCCATGTGCTGAAAGCATTATTGTCACTCATTTTATCTCCCTGGTGTCCATGCGTTAAAAAAATGGAAAGAGGTTTTTCGTTTATTATTGTTTTTAGCAGAATACCTTCCCATACAGGCAAAGGCAATGTAAAAATATCTTTAAACCATATATCTACATCCAGTTTATTTTTCCAGGTCAGATCGTGATTGCCGAATGTTTTATAATATTTATTTTCCTGTTGAAATTTTGCTTCGGATCTTAAAGCTGTAATGTTTTTTGATATAACTTCTTTAGGCTTATACTTCCACAATTCTTCCGCATCGCCAAGATTTATGTAAGTGAATTTATTAAGCAAATAATAATCGAGAGCGGCTAAATAATTCGGTTCATTACTGGCAAAATCATCTCCATGATCCTTATTGCCTTTATGATGATCGCTGAAGATGATGAATTTATCTTTTGCAATATCTATGTTGATTACAACACCTTTTTTCCCAGGTTTTTCTTTAAGATTATTCAATAGCCTCGTTAAAGATCTGAACACGTTTTTTCTATTTGGTGCAGAGGCATTAGACGCAAGCTTTGTTAGCCATGGTCTTAATATTTTTTGCAGAAATTTTTTCAAAGTTTTTATTTAAACAATCTGCCAATCACAGGTAATTTTTGAAATTCTTTTCTTTCGATGTTCATAATAAACAATAGGTAAATAAGCAATAAAAAGCTTGCCGCTGAAATATTTACTAACCTGTTATTGAAAAAATGAATAACTGTACGATGTACAAAAAATAAGAGTATTACAATTATTATGTAGGCGCATAATTTTTTCCATGCGTACGGAATTCGATATGCTTTTTGCCCCCATATAAACGAAATAACCATCATGCTTCCATAACAAAAAAATGTAGCCCAGGCGCATGCCATGTAACTGTAATAAGGAATGAAAGCATAATTAATAACTAATGTAATAACAGCTCCGATTATAGTAATGTATGCCCCTGAAATTGTTTTATGTGTAAGCTTGTACCAGATGGAAAGATTGTAATAAATACCAAGGAACATATTTGCCAAAAGCAGTATAGGCACTACTTTCAAGCCTGTCCAGTAAGTTTTTTTGCTGAGAAAATATTTCCAGATATCTAAATAAAGCGCTACAATCAAAAACATAACAGTGATGGCGATCACAAAAAATTTCATTACCCGTGCATAGGTTCTCTGGGGATTTTCTCCTTCTGATTGTTTAAAGAAGAATGGTTCTGCACCCATACGAAAAGCCTGGATAAAAAGGCTTATCAAAATAGAAAGTTTATAACAGCCGCTGTAAATTGCCACTTCATTTTTTGCAGCTTCCACTGAATGCACTGGAGCCCACCAGCCCAGCATTATTCTGTCAAAAGTTTCATTTATCATACCACCAAACCCAGCAATTATTAATGGCAAAGAATAGATCATGATTTGTTTCCATACAGTTGCGTTAAACTTCCATTTGAATGCAAACAGTTCTCTTGATAATAAGATTAAAGTGATAAATGAACCAATAAGATTAGCCAGAATAACATAGCCAACTCCATAATTTTTTATATAATATTTTGCCACTAAACCGGTAGGATCATTGGCAACGATCTTTGGGCAAACAGAAATAAAAAAATACGTTAAGCCAATGGTTATAAGAATACTCGTTATGCGGATCAATGCAAATTTTCGTGGACGACCTTCCTGTCTTAATCTTGCAAAAGGCAATGTAGACAAAGTGTCTAAGGCAATTATCAATGCACTATAGGTTATAAATTCCGGATGATCATCAAGCCTTAGCCAATGTGCAACAGAAGTATGTGATAATAATAAAAGCGTTGTTAAAAAAATGGTGCTGATGAAAATAGATATGGAAGAAGTACTGTAAATATCTTTTTTAAAACCTTCTTTATGTGAAAATCTAAAGTATGCAGTTTCAATACCATAAGTAAAGATCACATTTAAAAAAGGTATAGCGGCATATACAAGACTCATCTCACCATAGCCTGAAACAGCTAATACACCTGTGAGATAGGGGGTGAGGAGATAATTTAAAAATCTTGCAGCGATAGAACTGGCGCCATACCAAACTGTTTGCTCTGCTAACTTTTTAATACTGCTCAATTTTCCTTTTTAAAAATCAAATTTAGTTGTATAATTTTTAATTAGCTACTCTGTTAATGCCTGCACGCTTTCCAAGTTTAGTGTATCTTTAATAAAAATATTTAATCATGAAAAAATTAATTTATACACTTATAGCCATTCTCTTCTTTAATATCACAGTTTCTTCGCAGGCACGCTATGTTTTTATTGATTTTAAAGATGCACAAAAGCCCGCTATTCAAAATGAATATTCTTTTTCTGATAAAATAGTCAGCAATGCTATTGATGATAAGATGACAAAAATGGGTTACAAGGGTAAAGAAACAAAAGGATATACAGTTTATAAAGGCGTGGTAATACCTGAGTTGGGTAACCAGCCGTATGATCTGTATTTTAAGGTAGACAGGAAAAGTCGGAAAGAAAAAGATAATGCTGTTGTTAGTATGCTGATTTCTACGGGTAGCGAGAATTTTATCAGCGATACTTCTGACAGCAAAACAATTAATAATGCAAAAAATTATCTTGATAATTTAAGAATTTCAATTGAGGCATATGACCTTCAGCAACAAATTAACGCACAGCAGGATATTGTAACAAAAGCTGAAAAAAAATATAAATCATTGGAGAATGATGCAGATGATCTTCAAAAAAAGAAAAAGAAAATAGAGCAGCAAATAGAAGATAACTTAAAGGCGCAAAAAGATCAGCAGGCTGAAATTGAAAAACAACGGCAATTTTTTGAAACAATAAGGGCGAGACAGAAATAAGTTAAAAGTGATAGGTTGTATGTTATACATTATCTATTAAAAATTTATCTTTTTTCTTGATAATTTTATTTCTCCTTTCTTTTTTTTAGACTCTATTCTCTTTTCTTTAGCTGCTTTGGATGGTTTGGTAGGCTTTCTTTTTTTAGGCTGAATTAAAGCCTGGTTTATCAAGATATTTATTTTTCTTATTACTTCTTCTTTATTGCCAAGCTGTGATCGCTCGGTTTGACTTTTTACCAGTAAAAATCCCTCATCAGTTATTTTATTAGCAAGTTTTATTCTTATCCGATCTTTTTGTTCTAAAGAAAGTAATCGTGAAGCCTGCACGTTAAAATAACCTTCTACCATTGTTTCCACCTTGTTTACATTTTGTCCGCCACTGCCGCCGCTTCTTGCTGTTTTAAACTTTATTTCTTTTAAAACATTTATCATCTTCTAAAGTTAATTAAGTATTTAGTGAATGTGAACCTTAGCAATATTATTTACGTTAATTTTAATATGACAGAAAAATTTTACATTTTTGCATATACTAATCGGGAACCAATGCTCAACAGGATATATAATTCATTGACGGAGAAAAAGCGGCACGGCAAAAAATCGTTTGCTGTTTTAATAGATCCTGATAAAGTGAATAATGAAAAAATGCAGCGGCTGATCGATCTTGCTATAGGTGCAAAAGTTGATTATTTTTTGGTTGGAGGTAGTTTGGTTATTTCTAATTATTTAGATGAGTGTATACAGTACATAAAGAGATCATGCAATATTCCTGTTGTACTTTTCCCCGGAAGTCCTTCGCAGGTTTCAAAATATGCCGATGCATTATTATACCTGTCATTGATAAGCGGACGTAACCCGGAGTTGTTGATCGGGCAGCATGTTATCAGTGCGCCGGTTGTAAAGAACAGCGGGCTGGAAATAATAAGTACCGGCTACATAGTAATTGATGGAGGAGCGCCTACAACGGTTTCTTATATTTCCGGTGCAGCGCCTTTGCCCTCAGATAAAGATGATATTGCCATGTGTACCGCAATGGCAGGTGAAATGCTGGGCATGAAAATAATTTATATGGATTCCGGCAGTGGCGCTAAAAGACCTATCACAGAAAGCATGATTGAAAAAGTTTCGCAATCCATTTCTGTTCCTTTAATTATTGGTGGTGGTATTACAAATCCTGAAAAAGCTTACCTGAATTGTAAAGCAGGCGCTGATGTAATTGTTGTTGGTAACGCTATTGAAAAAGATGAGAGTCTTATTTTTGAAATAGCTACTGCTGTTCATTCAGTGCTGGTGAGGGTTTAGTCAGATGGTCAAATGGTCAATAGTCAATGGTCAATAGTCAATGTCAATAGGTATTTTACATAATGACTAATGACTAATGACTGCTACTCTTGATGGTGTATCTTTTCCGCTCACAATCGTTTTTGAGCTAATGGCGATTGCCTTTATAATTTCTGCCATATTGTTCATTTCAAGCGTTTCTATTTCATCACTTTGTTTGTGATAGTTAGGTTCATTATCCATTTTAGAAGTTGAAATAGTATGCGCCGGAACACCTAATGCAGCAAGCGTTGCATTGTCGCTCCTGTAAAATAAATTTTGTGTTGGATAAGGATCAGGCTCAAAATGAAATTTAGAATTAATAAGATTTGCCTGTAAAATTTTTCCAAAGTCAGATCTTTCGTAACCGGTTATATACGCTGAATTTATTCCCCATTTACTCTCTGTGCCAATCATTTCAATATTGAACATAGCAACAACTTTATCAGGGTCTAATTGTTTTGAGAAATACCGGGAGCCATAACCGCCAACTTCCTCGGCAGTAAAGGCAACAAAAATCAAGGTGCGTTCATTATTTTTTAACTGGGTAAAATATTCTGAAAGCATGATAACGGCTGTAGTTCCTGCTGCATCATCGTTTGCGCCATTATAAATTGAATCACCTTTTGCATCAGGCTTGCCAATACCTAAATGATCATAATGCCCTGAGAAAATAACATACTCATCTTTTTTACTTTTTCCGGGAAGAATACCAACAACATTTGCCATCGGAAGACGTTGCACCTCCTGAATTATTTCAAGGTTGTACGTTGAAGGAATGGATGAGGATAACAGAAAAACTACACTGCTATTTTTTTCGAAAATGACAGGATTTGATTTTTTAAACCTGGCAAATCTGGTTGTATAAAAGGTATCAACAATAACCAAATAATTCTTATCAGACTCAGTATATTTTGAAACTTCATTTCTTAAATCTTTGTTGGCTGATATTGTTGCCAGCTCATAGTTTGAATTATTGTTTAGGCTAATGTTCTCTTTTGTACTAATTACCATAATGTTCCGAGCATCAGCTTCGCGTCCGTCAATTTCACCTTTTACAGAAATGATTTTTGGTTTAATTACATTGGAAGATTGCAGAAAAGAGAAAGCGCTATTGAAAAATTTCAGCCCATTCTTTTTAAATTCTGATGCAATAAAATCAGCAGCTTTATCAATTGCAGGTGTAAAAGTTCTTCGTCCCTGCATACTATCAGATGAAAGTACTTTTTCGATTCTTTCAACTTCAGTTGCATTAATAATTTTATCAATTGATTGTGCAGTTGCAAAATTTACAAAAGCACTACAGAAAATCAGGATATAAATTCTTTTCATGCTTTTTACTTATCAACTTATCAACCGATAACTTTTTTTACAAGCTCATCATTTCTTTAAATTTAACAGCCTGCCTGCGGCTAACTTCTACCTTTTCTCCTCCCATTATTTCCAATAATAATCCTCCATTAAAGTAAGGTTCTATTTTTTCTATCATCCTTAGGTTTACAATATGTTTCCGGTTAGCTCTGAAGAAAACTTTATCATCTAATCTTTCTTCCAATGAGTTAAGAGATTTTAAAATAAGCGGTTTATTTCCTGCAAAAAATACTTTTGCATAATTACCCACACTTTCAAAAAGGCGAACATCAGAAAGTTTTACAAACCAGCAGCGTTCACCGTCCTTTACAAATACCTGGTCATTCTCTCCCAATAAACCGCGATTCATATTTGAGTACGATAATCTTTCCTCTTCATCTTTTTGCTTCACCTTCATTAATGCATCAGCAAGCCGTTTGGGTTCTACAGGCTTCATCAGGTAATCCAATGCATTTACTTCAAAGGCTTTTAAAGCATACTCGTCATACGCAGTTACAAAAATTACATGCGGCGCTCTTTCCAGTTCCGTCAGCATATCAAATCCTGTTTTCCCCGGCATTTGTATGTCCAAAAAAATAAGATCAGGACTCAGGCTTTCAATCTTATCAATGCCTTCATTGGCATTAGCGGCTTCCCCAATTACTTCCACTTCAGGAAATTCCTGTAAAAGTTTTTTTAACTCATTTCTTGCTAAACGTTCATCATCAATAATGATAGCTTTCATACAATGATTTTTATTCACAATGTTTAAAAAGTAATCAGGTTATTTATCATTTAGTCAATAAGCAATAAAAATCATACTGACTCAATGACCCATTGACCAATGACTAATTTAATAATTTACCGGTATAATTATTTTACACTCTACCATATTATTGCCAACATTCTTAATTTCAAAGCGTGCTTTACCATGATAAAGAAAACGAAGGCGATCCTGGGTGCTCTTTATTCCAAATCCGTCATCATTTATAACATCATTTAGTTGTCCGGAGTTTTGTACTACTAATTCATGATTATTACCTTTAAAATCAGAACAAATTTTTATAAATCCGCCATTGATGCTTTTACTTATTCCATGTTTAATGGCATTTTCTACCAGCGTCTGCAACATCATTGGCGGTACGGGCTGTTCCAGAGTATCTTCATCAATCTTCAATTCTACTTTTAATCTTTCTTCAAAACGCATTTGTTCCAAAGCAAGATAATCTTTTACTATGTCAAGCTCTTTATGTAATGGTACGGTTTCCATTTTTTCTACATGCATACTGCTTCGTAAAATATTGGAAAGTTCGGTGATAGCCTTTCGTGCCCGCTGTGGGTTTTCATCAACCAAAGCCCTTATACTATTTAACGAGTTGAAAATAAAATGCGGATTAATGTGAGACTTTATGGTTTTTACTTCAAGTGCCTTTACTGTTTTTTCAAGCGTTAACCTATCTACCTGGTCATTACGATTTTTTTCTACAAAGTGCCAAACCATATATAACAATAGCCATAATGCAACTAATATAAATGTAAAAATGATCTCCCACCAAAATCTTCCCTTGCGCTGATCTTCGTATTGCCAATCTCCATTTTGGTTTCTGTACCAACCTGTAGATTTTTTAATACTGATAAATGCAGTTGCATAATTTAATGCGGACTTAGAAGTATCCTGAAGCTGCAATTTATTTGCATTGGAAAGATAATAATTAGTGCCGGCTACATTTAATTGGTTTTCTTTATTAATGGCTTTATTAAGGTCTTCCTTTTTTTCATATTCAATTAAAGATGTTTTTGTTAGCAGAGCTGTGGCTTTTGACCCATAATACACAGTTAGACCTGTGAGGGTGACACCTGAAATAAAAAGCATTATTACTTTTTTTGTGGGCAAACGCATCCATTGCATTTTTTTTAAAACAAAACGCAATAAGTGAGTGGCTAAAATAGACCAGACAAGTTCTATAAAAAGGTCTGTCAGAAATACCCTGCTTTTTTCAGGTGGTTTTAAATACATATCATGGGCAAACTGATAAACAAAAAACAGGTTTATCATCGTCCATCCGCCCCAGCCGGCTACCTGGCATGCCCAATATCTTAGATTTAGTTTCAAGACTTCAAAATTACTTTGTTATTAGGCTAATTAACAGCGGCATTTGATTAATGGTGAAATGTGCTGCTGAAAGGCGAAGAATTATTTGATTAAAGTAAATTATTAGCGTACGTTATTTATCGTACTATCTTAAAATTAAAATCACCAGTACCTAATGCTCCCCATAATCTTATCCATATTGGTAATAGTTGCTCGGTGCCCCGTGAATTGGTTATATCTCCAAGATCAATAATGTTTTCGGTTTTCCAATTAAAGTTATCATGAAGTAATTCTTTTACTTTTTGCTTTGCATCTTCATCATTTCCGCAAATAAATAAATTATGATCACCATTGGCAAGCTTGTTTGCATCAACCATAAGGGAACAGTTTAAGGTATTTAATGTTTTAACTACTTTGGTTTGGGGAAAAGTATTTTGTATTGTTTCGCCAAGAGAGGTATCATTAACCAAAGATAGAGTTGGCGGCATACCTTTAGAAAAATCCAGGGGGTTAGCGACATCCACTAAAATTTTTTCTGCAAGATTTTGTTCACCTGCTGCGTTAAGCGCTTCCAGTGAATGCTCACCTTTTGTACAATTAAAAAGAATATCACCAAATTGAGCAGCATCAGCAAATGTTCCCTGCGAAGCATTTTTACCATTTGCTTTTGTCCACTCCGCTGCTTTTTCATTTGTTGCATCGCGGCTTCCCATTTTTACTTCATGTCCCTTTGCAATAAATGCAGTTGCCAAAGTATTACCAACCATACCGGTACCAAGAATTCCGATTTTCATTTTAATCAATTTTAGTTTTAATGTTTAGTTTTACAAAGATGATAAAGATAAATAAATGCCCAATCAAAATTTAAATACAGCTAAGGAATTATTAACTGCTGCGGATAAAGAATTTGAGAATAATATTCGCCCGGCTGTTATTGAAGAATTCTCAGGACAAAATCAGATAATTGAAAATTTAAAAATTTTTATAAAAGCAGCTAAGCTACGCAATGAAGCACTGGATCACATTCTTTTTCATGGACCGCCGGGGTTAGGTAAAACAACCTTAAGCAGGATAGTTGCTAATGAATTAGGCGTAAATATTAAAGAAACGAGCGGACCTGTTATTGAAAAGCCCGGTGACCTGGCGGGTCTTCTTACAAATCTTGAAGCGAATGATGTATTATTTATTGATGAGATCCATCGCCTGAGTAATGTGGTGGAAGAATATTTGTATGCGGCGATGGAAGATTATCGCATTGATATTATGATTGATACAGGACCCAATGCAAGAAGTGTACAGATAAATCTAAACCCATTTACATTAATTGGCGCTACTACAAGAAGCGGTTTACTTACTGCGCCTTTGCTTTCACGTTTTGGTATTAAATCAAGATTAGAATATTATGATGCTGTTACGCTGCAAAAAATAATTTTACGTTCTGCAGCAATACTCGGCACAAAAATAACTTCTGATGCTGCCACAGAAATTTCAGGAAGAAGCCGTGGTACACCACGTATTGCCAACGGACTTTTAAGAAGGGTAAGAGATTTTGCGCAGGTGCTTGGCAATGGCGTTATTGATCTTGCCATTACCCATCATGCGCTAAAAGCTTTGAATGTAGATGAGTATGGGCTGGACGAAATGGACAACAAAATACTTTTAGTTATAATCGAAAAATTTAAAGGCGGACCTGTTGGTATAACCACTATTGCAACTGCTGTAGGAGAAGAAACAGGAACACTGGAAGAAGTGTATGAACCATTTTTAATACAGGAAGGATTTTTAATGCGTACGCCACGAGGTAGAGAAGTTACACCAAAAGCGTATGAGCATTTAGGTAAAAAACCTTATGGAAATGCAGAAACTCCGTTATTGTTTTCGAGTATTTAATAATGTACGAAGTACGATGTTTGATGTTCGATGTACAGAAGATGAGTAAATAATAATCAATTTTCCCATTAATCCTCTAATCCCATAAATCCCAGTTCAGACTATTCCTGTACCACAAGCCTGAAGCCGTTTCCATGAATATTTACTATCTCGATAGTAGGATCATCTTTTAAATATTTGCGAAGCTTAGCAATATAAACATCCATGCTGCGTCCATTAAAATAAGTAT
>OLLO01000671.1_pt1 | contig 10250 bp, 11 predicted proteins | sample 1604551 | NCBI WGS metagenome assembly OLLO01 (sample SAMEA104055720, study PRJEB20765) | soil metagenome | biome: Arctic tundra; feature: Polygonal ground; material: soil | place: USA | collected 2011-09 | depth 0-0.5 m
ATTTCCTGTTTAAACCAGGGCATTGCTTTTGCTTCATTTTGTTTATTGAATGCAATAACGTCTGCCAATGATTTTACTTTTGCATTCGCGGTGGAGAGATAACGGTTAACCCCATCTTTAAATTCATATTTTAAAACCGTAAGTTCATCATTGCCCAGTTTAGCTGTCACTTTTAAAATTTCAATTTCAATAATAGCTGCTCCCTGGGCTTTTAGAATTTCTATTGCCTGTTTATATAATCCTACAACACCTTCATGCCCTTTTAAAAAAGATTTTTCAATGCCAATTCTTTTTCCTTTTAAACCATTGGCATCAAGAAAAAGTGTATAATCTTTTTGCGATTTTTCAGCACTTTCATTTGTAACAGCATCTGCATTATCCATACCTGTTAGTGCACCTAATAATATAGCAGCATCTTTTACTGTTCTTGCCATTGGACCTGCGGTATCCTGCGTTTTGGAAATGGGAATGATACCGCTGCGGCTTAATAAGCCAACCGTTGGCTTAATACCTACAATGCCGCAAAATGAAGAAGGTGCAATAACAGAACCATCAGTTTCTGTACCGATAGCAACAGTGCAAAGATTAGCAGCAACAGCCGCTGCCGATCCTGAACTGGAACCACATGGATTACGATCAAGAACATTCGGATTTTTTGTTTGACCGCCTCTGCTGCTCCATCCGCTACATGATCTTGTGGATCGGAAATTCGCCCACTCACTAAGATTGGTTTTTCCAATTAATACCGCCCCTGATTCTCTTAACTGTTTTATTATAAATGCATCATTCGTTGCTTTATGACCTTCCAATGCAAGGGAACCTGCAGTGGTCATCATGCTATCGCCTGTATCAATATTATCTTTAATTAAAACAGGAATACCATGCAATAGACTACGTACTTTCCCAGCTTTTCTTTCGTTGTCCATTTTATCAGCAATGGTAAGTGCATCAGGATTTAATTCAATTATTGCATTTATAGCCGGACCTTTTTTATCAATTGCATCAATGCGGTTTAAATACAATTGTGTGATAGATCTTGATGTGTATTCTCCGTTCTGCATTTTTTGCTGCAGCTCATCAATCGTTATTTCATTTAAAATAAAAGCACCAGCAACAGTCTCAGGTTGCTTTTCATCTGTTTCTTTTTTACTTACAGGATTGTTGCATGAGGCAACACCAATAGATGTAATAGCTAATCCTGCTAATGATGTATTTCTAATAAAGTTTCTTCTTTTCATTGTACAATGTTTTAAGTTGGATATTATTTAGCCAGTTCCGGTATTGTAATTTTTTCAATGTTTAAATTTCTGCAAAGTGCATTAAAATCTGCTACCTGTTTTTGTATATCACTGTATTCATTTTTTATGGGCTGCCATTGTGCATTTAATTCAGCAAGCCGTTGCTGCTGCCCGCCTGTTACCGCAGGAATATTTACATCCATTTCTCCTTTAAGAAAAATATAATCAGCACTTAGCATGTTCACAAAATTTATGATGTCATCATTGCTTTGAGCCTTAGGCTGCACCAGCTTTTCTTCCCATGCAGTTATTTTTTTAACCAGCTTTTTACCACTTTCAATTACAGGTTTGTACGTTACCGTATCAGTCAGCAATTCTATTAATTCATTTATTTGCGAACGAACAATCCGCATCTGGTTTACCGCATCATGAATTTCTTTTACTTTATTATCAATCTCCGCAAGTGTTTGCTGCTATTGTAAATATTCTGTTGCAGTTGCATTAATTCCTGGATCAGGAAGAACATTAATTGTTGTTGATTTTTCTTCTTTATCAGTTTTTAATCTTACTGAATATTTTCCCGGTGCAACTTTACGTCCCTGGTAACTTCCTTCAATAAAAACATTCGGCACTCCCGGCAAAGTAGCATAACGCATCAGCCTCGGGCTTGAGCACCAGGTGTATTATGTTTACAGGTATTTAAAGAATAACCCCGTTCCTTCACTTCATCTCATAAGAACTGAAAAAAAATTATTTGTGCAGGTGTTTTTAGAAGACTCAAAACGTAGGAGACGGTATCATTAAAAAATTTTCGTCATATCTAACGAGGCGCAATTGTTTTTAAGAAGATTTCTTTTCTTCATTGACTAAAAATGGTTTTAGCAGATCAATAGGTATAGGGAATAGAATAGTTGAATTTTTTTCAGTGGCAATCTCACGGAGTGTTTGCAGGTAACGCAGTGTTATAGCACTTGGTTGTTCAGCTAATACTTTTGCAGCATCGGCTAAACGCTGAGAAGCCTGGAATTCACCTTCGGCGGAGATAATCTTACTCCTGCGTTCCCTTTCTGCTTCTGCCTGTTTTGCCATAGCACGCTGCATTTCCTGCGGCAGGTCTATCTGCTTTACTTCCACATCAGAAACCTTGATACCCCAGGGCTCGGTACTGGTATCAATCATTTGTTGCAGTTTATGATTGATCTTTTCCCGCTGCGAAAGAATTTCATCAAGCTCAGATTGTCCGAGCACACTTCTAAGGGTAGTTTGAGAAAGTTGCGAAGTGGCCATCAGAAAATTTTCTACGCCAACAATAGCTTTCTGCGGCTCTATCACCCTGAAATATACTACCGCATTTACTTTTATTGAAACGTTATCCCTTGTGATAACATCCTGGGTTGGTATATCCATCACCACTGTACGCAGGCTAACTCTCACCATTTTATCTATCACCGGTATCAGGAGTATTAGTCCGGGTCCTTTGACACCGGTTCCTCCAATCAGCCGCCCCAGCCGGAAGATTACAGCCCTCTCATATTCCCTGAGGATCTTAATAGCGCTCGATAAAATAATGATCACAAAAAAAATAATGACCGCGGTAATAGCAGGAAATTGTTCCATGTTTTAATTTTTAAATTTTTAAAATTATTTTTTATTTTTTACATTAAACCTCTTAAACCATTAAACCTTTAAACCTTTAAACCTTTTAAACCTTTTAAACCTCTTCCACATACAATTTTAAATTTTTTATTCCAGTAACACGAATCTTTTTTCCCTGATCAATATTTTCGGATATAGATTCTGCATTCCAGAGTTCTCCATGCACCCGTACTTTACCCAAAGGGCTCAGCGTGCCGAGTGATTCACCTGTCAGTCCTATCATTCCTTCCATGCCGGTAACCGGTTTTCTCCGCTGGGCTTTTAAACCAAGTCCCAGTACAAAAAGAAAAAATAGAGAAGTAACCGCTGTGGAAGTGATGATCACACTGCGGGAAAGTTTTACAAATTCAAGTGATGAGCTTGCTCTTATCAGCATCATTGAGCCAAGCAATAATGAGATTACGCCACCGATCGCTAACAGCCCATGGGTAACGATCTTGATCTCTAATATAAAAAGAACAATGGCGAAAATAATGAGAGCAAGTCCTGCATAGTTGATAGGTAAAGTATGCATTGTATAAAATGCAAGTATCAGGCTGATAACACCTACGATGCCCGGAAGGATCGCCCCCGGATTATATAATTCAAACAGTATCCCAAACATTCCCATCAACATTAAGATGTAAGCAATATTTGGATCGCTGAGCACATTCAGCAATTTATCCAATGTTCCCATCTCGTACACTTCAATAGCAGCGCCTTTTGTATGCAATGTTACCTCTCCTGAAGTAAGCTGAATTGTTTTACCATCAAGCTGGTTAAGCAGGTCTTCATCGTTAGAAGCTATGAGATCTATAACCTTTTTTTGTAATGCCTCATGCTCTGTAATCGCTACACTGCTCCGCACTGCTTCTTCGGGCCATTGCATATTACGGTTTCTCCATTCAGCTATCGTTCTTATAAATGCAGCAGCGTCGTTGGTGGCTTTTTCATTCATCACCGTATCAACAGACCCCTGTAAAGTAACCGGGTGAGCAGCGCCGATATTGGTTCCGGGAGCCATTGCAGCAATATGAGCTGCCATGGTAATGAATACGCCTGCAGAACCTGCATGTGCGCCGCCCGGTGAAACATATACAATTACAGGCACCGGCGATTGCAGTATATCAGTAACTATAACTCTTGTTGAAACCAGCAAGCCTCCGGGAGTATTAAGATGAATAAGAAGACAGGTAGCTTTTTCGCTGTTTGCTTTTTCAATTGCATCATGAATAAACTGTGCAGTCACCGGATTTATACTGCTGTTGATGTTAATGGAAACCACTGTCTGTGCACGTGTAAGCGATGACAGCAAAATAAAAAAAAAGTATAATGAAATAGGCTTCATAAGATATACTTAGAGCAAACAACTTTTGTAAGATACGACATCCGCGAAAGGTTTTTAAAAAATATCTTTATGTAAATAAAGCTTTATCTTTCAAAATCTTTTAACCAAAACAAACAAAATGAAAAAGTACATTTTAAGCATTCTTGTATTAACAGTTTTAATTGTGGCCTGTAACAACAAAAAAGAAACCAAAATCACAGCAAGTACCATTAAATTACCTTACGAAGCCGGCTATGCCACAGACTTCACTAACAATGTATCCGATTCGGATTTGTTGCTTACGCTTAACTCTTATAAATACTGGGAAACCGGTGATTTAAAAGCATTGAGAACTACCATGGGCGACAGTGTGTCTGTGAACGACGCTTCCGGTTTTAAATTCCACGGACTCTCAGATTCGCTGATGAAAACCTGGACTGTCTCAAGAGACAGCTTTAGCTCTGTTGTAATTAAAATGGATGTTTGGCTGAAAAACCATGCAGTAAAAGACAGCAGCGACTTTATAAATGTCTGGTATAAAGAAATAGATACTTACAAAACGGGCAAAGTAGATTCGGCTTATTATGAAGATGACAATGGTTTAAAGAACGGAAAGATAGTTTGGTTTTCATCGCATAAGCAACACCTAAAATAATTAAGCAACACTTACAATTTACTTCCCGCCTGATACAACTAACAGGCGGGATTTTTTTTAAACTGTAACCCTGAAAATCCAAGTTTTGATTTTGGATTTTCGGGGATAAAATAATTGCCAGGCAGAACAATTTTGCACTATTGCGGTTGATTATTTATTGCAGCACGCATAACATCAAGTTCCTTTAACCTGTTTTGATTTTTTGCCAAATCAACACTCAGCTTACTTATCTTTTTATTTTGATCATCGAGATTATTACCGGCTCTTCTTGAATCTTTTGCATCTTTTACTGATCTTCTTGCTTCCTTCTTTGCTCTTCTTGCATCTCTTACAGTTCCGTTAGTAGCCTGAGATGCTTTATCAGTAGTTGCTATGGCCGTGCTTTGTGCATCAGAAGCAGCTTTATCCGATTTCCTGGTGTATCCTTCCAAATCATTTTGTGCCTTGTTGAGTTGAGCAGTAAGGTCGGCAATATTACTGCTTACCTTTGCATATTCTTTATTAAAGGCGGGCGTATCTGCAGCCGTTTTATAGGTTTGTGAAAAGGCAGGTATGGCGGCCATAATAAACAGGAGCGCTGGTAAAAGAAAAATCTTTTTCATTTTATTTTGTATTTATTAATGAATATATGTATCGGGTTTTTAGCAGAAGCTTGCAAATCTTAATCAGAAGAATTGACTAGCACAAATAGTACCACAATTAACGAGCCGCATTCCCTATTGACAGTAGCCCGATTGTTAAATATGCTTTTATTACAAGACCTATTTTTGCTAAATGGCCGATGTGCATACCAAAGAAATACGCAGCTATAACATGAGCCGCATTAAAGGCAAGAACACAAAGCCGGAAATGCTGGTGAGAAAATTTTTACATGCCAACGGATTTCGCTTTAAGCTCCACGATAAAAGCCTGCCCGGCAAACCTGATATTGTTTTACCAAAATATAAAACTATAATCTTTGTACAGGGCTGTTTCTGGCATGGGCATAAAAACTGCAAATACTTTGTGGTACCCAAAACAAGAACTGCCTGGTGGCTGAATAAAATAAACGGCAACATTGCCAACGATGCAAAAGCTGCTAAAGCTTTGAAGAAAGAAGGCTGGAAAATTATTCATTTATGGGAGTGCAGATTGAAACCTGCTAAAGTTGAAAACGCCCTCTTTTCATTATTAAAGAAAATCTTTTAGTTTACTTTCCTTTTCAAAAAAAACTATCTTTAATTTTAGTTTACATTTGGAAGAACATGTAAACTAACTTCCATAATGGTTTTAGGTAAATTCTTACAAATTAAACCTTTTGCCCTGCAAAAAGGATTTTGTAAATTTGTTCAGGCATGGAAAATAATAAGACTATAAAGATCCCCCTTAATTCCAAAGGCGCTTCCATTTTTAAAAAAATGCTGGAAGACAAGAGAGCTATTCACCATCATTTACAAAAAGGCGGAAAATTGGCAGACTTAAAAAATAAATATCGCTTTGTTAAGCCCTTATCCACTTCAGGAAGCTGATGATTTTTCTTACCTGTTTACGTCAGGTAGGGGAATAATATATCATGTTTATTTCCTTGATTACAGTTACATGTTTACTTAATATCCTCATCTTGCAGAAAATGTTTACTCTTTTAACATTGATGTTATTGACGGAGATAAAGCATTAGCCGGCGAAGATGAAAGAATCGGAATAACTATAGTTGAGGTATTCAAAACATTTTTCACACGGCAGAAAAACGTTGCCGTTTATGTATGCGACAGTGCAGATGAACGCCACCTGGCCCGCAAAAGGAAATTTGATTTCTGGTTCTGGAAATATAATGATGGCTCCATCATTAAAGAAGATGGCGTGGCAGTGGTAGAGGATATGGAGATTTTAAATTCATTGCTGGTGCACCAGAATAATCCTCATTGTACAGAGATCATTTTTGCTTTTAAGGATCTGAACGCAAGGGACGGCAATAAATAACAGCAAATTTGAAAGCCTCTTATTTTTATTGTTTGGATAGGCACTCATAAAGAATATGACAAAATTGATGCAAAAAATATTTAAACATGAATATTAAACCTATTAAAACAAAAAAAGATTATCAAAAAGCGCTCAAACGTATTGAGGAATTATGGGGTGCAAAAGAAAATACTGCCGCAGGCGATGAATTTGAAGTGCTGTTTACTTTGGTAGAATCTTACGAAGAGAAACATTATCCTATTCCTCCGCCTCATCCTATTGAAGCAATAAAATTTCAATTAGCGCAGATGGGAATGGATGAAAAAGAGTTGAATAAAATTTTAGGCGGCCGCAGCCGTAAATCAGAAATATTAAGCGGCAGGCGTAAACTCTCTCTGAGCATGATAAGAGAGTTACACAACAAATTAAAAATATCTGCAGAAACATTAATTGCAGAATATTAAACACAACAATTAATTATTTTAATAATTCCATTAAAAATAACCTTTATAAGTCTGCGGCAAAAGCTTACAAAAGCTTTCATAATTACCATTTTTGATAAACAATTTTGGGCTTGCATCAAAATTGAAAACTCTGTACAGAAAAAAATCTTTTACCTTTTGCGAAGCAAAACCTATTTCAGTTCTTGATAAATATATAGGTGTTTCTTTAGACAACTTTGTTGTTTTTACTTCAATAAATCTATCAGTTCCGTTATTGTTTCTTGAAAGGATATCATAACCTAATCCATCTCCTAAATCTTTTGATACCCATTCAATTTTATCTGCCAAACTTTCTTTACCTGCATTTATCAGTCTCCACTTTTCATATTCAATTACAAATCCTTCTCCCTGCGCACCAAGGTGCCTATTATTTTGTTCTTTTTCCAGATAATTTATTTTTATTGGTTTGTAAAGTGGCTCGGTTTCTTTTACTTCAGAATTTACAGGATCGTCATCAATTACATATTCAAACTCTATTTTTGTTTTTGGCTTAATAATATTGCTATTGTCAGCAAAATGTTCAAATTGCTTTTCAAGAGGTGTTTTATACTCTTTGATATATTTTGCAATTTCCTGTTCCAACATTTGTTTTTGATAATTAAATCTGGGCTTATAACCCTTTATATATGGAAGACCCATATTAATTAAAGCTGCACTGATATTCTGATGTTTAAATTCAATTGATCCTTCGGAACGTTTATTAAGAAATGGAAGTATTGAGAGACGATGAGAAGTTTTATTATATGCACTATGCTTTAATTCCAGTTGAAGCATTCTAAAATAATCTTCAACAATAAATTTTACTTCTTCACTTGTCCAATCTTCATTCATAAAAAAAGTGATATTTATAACTTTGAAGTTAAGATAGCATTTTGATTATTCAGTAATATTTTAAACGTGACTTAAAAGCCAATGTATTTTTAATTGTTACATATAACTTGTGTCTCATAGTATACAGGAATAATGAATACTTGTCCGCAACTTTGAATTATAATTTTTATACAATGTATATACCAACAGCTAAAGGATATTTTTCAGGATGCGGGGGCATGGAAATTGGAATCATGCAGGCAGGCGTAAATGTTGTACAGTCTTTGGATCTTGATCCTGAAGCAACATCATGCATGCAAATGAACAGTCATTACTTTTCTCATCCTGTATTAACAGCAGATATAAAAGATAAAACTGTGTTAGAGCAGCCACATACTGATATTATTGTAGGCACATATCCATGTACAAAATATTCAGCCATTGCAGACATCCATGGCACACGTACAGGTGATGATTTGTTCCTTCATTTTTTCAGACATATTGCAATTGAGCAGCCTGAAATGTACATAGTTGAAAATGTACCGGGCATGAGAAAATTTAAGGTAGTGATGGAAGCAATGACAAAACTCCCCGATTATTATGTGAATGTATTTTGTCCTGTTGATGCTTCCAATTGGTTACCACAGAAAAGAAAAAGACTCATCTTATTTGGAACAAAAAAACCATATTTGATTGCTTCACCAAATCAAATAAATAACAGGCAACGATTAAAAGATATTCTTGAAATTAATCCTGATGTTGAAATGCCTGATTATGTAATCAGCAGAATTAAAGGAAAATATAGAGACCTTCCTATTATAGTTGATCCCGAACAACCCGGTACAATGGCTCCAACATGTGTAGCTCATTATGCAAAAGACTTAGGGACAAGGCTTGTAAAAGACCGTAATACAAAATATGGAGTGCGACCTTTTTCAATTAGGGAATATGCAAGGCTACAAGGCTTTCCAGACGATTTCATCTTTCAAAATAAAAGAAGTTCTTATAAACTAATAGGTAACGCTGTTCCTGTTCACATGGGAAAATGGATTGGCGATGTTGCTATGAAATATTTCAATTAGAATTTTTGCTCAAATGATTATGAATTTATGTCGTCCTTATTTTAAACATTTGTAAAGCCAGCAAATTTGGGTACATTGTCGCAATTGATCAGTTTTAAAGTGCGGCGATATCAGTGGTGGTATACTGCGGTTACAAGAGCTAAACATAATTTACACATTGTCAATGATTGGTTCATTAAAAAATAGTTTTTATGAGTAATATTATTCTTGATCGAATGTGGGCAAGAGTCGAGATGTCTAAAGAAGAATCTGATACAGCTTATTTATTCAGCTTACTTTATGCAGGAGAACAGTTAACAAAGTTGATTACATGTACTTTAATTTCTTTATTAAAAGATGATAAAGAAAAACATAAATATTCTCAGATATATAAAATTGTTCGTGCAGATGGTATAGGAGATTGGGCCATTGCAATAGAAGAAATTTTAACTGGGCCAACATCACATTTTTTAAATTCAAATTGTGTAAATATTCGAAAAGAGCTAAAAGAAAAAGTAAAAAATGATACATGGCAGTATAAGTCTGTCGATCTGATAAACAAATGCCTTAAAGAAATAGATAATGTTGATGATTTAAATATAACCGTACAATTTAAAAATTGGTTTTCTCTTTTTGCAAGGCTTCGTAACAAAACAAGAGGACATGGCGCTCCTTCCACTGAGATTTGCCATAAAATGAGTAAATATCTAAATCAGTCTATAAAATTGATACAGGATAATTTTGTGTTGTTTAAATATGAATGGTGTTATTTACATCAAAATTATTCAGGCAAATATAAAGTTGCAAAAATATCTGAAACAACTACGAATTTCGAAATTTTAAAATCTTCAAAAAAAGAAAATTATAAAAACGGAGTTTATATTTTTATAGAATCAATTGTTCTAATTGAACTTATTGAATCTGATGCAGACGTTACGGATTTTTACTATCCAAATGGAGGGTTTGGAAAAAATAAATATGAAGTTTTATCATATATAACAGGTGCTAAAGAAACTAAAGATAATTCCAATTTTCTTTTCCCAGCTGGTGAGCTTCCATCTAGTGAAACAGAAGGAATAAAAT
>OLLO01000517.1_pt1 | contig 10120 bp, 4 predicted proteins | sample 1604551 | NCBI WGS metagenome assembly OLLO01 (sample SAMEA104055720, study PRJEB20765) | soil metagenome | biome: Arctic tundra; feature: Polygonal ground; material: soil | place: USA | collected 2011-09 | depth 0-0.5 m
GAAATAAGTCATCCGGATCCCCGTCCTTTTGATAAAGTAAGGCAACACCTTATTCAAACTGGTCAAAATATACTGATCAATGAAAACTATCCAAAAGCAGCTGCGGAGTTTGGGATGAAAGTGGTGCCCGGAACAGAAGCACCAAAGTCACTTTTATTTATGCCAATGAAAGTAGGCGATAAAGTAACAGGATATGTAAGTCTGCAAAATATTGATGAAGAAAATGCATTTTCTTTTTCTGATGTTCGGTTGTTAAGCACGCTGTCCAACAGTATGAGTGTGGCTTTGCAAAATGCAAGGTTGTTTGATGAAACAAACAGGTTGCTTAAAGAAACAGAACAACAAAAAGGAGAGCTGGCGGTGATAAACAGTGTGCAGGAAGGATTGGCGAAAGCGTTGGATATGCAGGCTATTTATGATCTGGTAGGCAACCGCATTCGTGAACTTTTTGATGCACAGGTAGTAGGCATTGCGACATTCGATCACAAAAGTGAAACGGAACATATCCACTACCTTATTGAAAAAGGCGAACGTTATTATCCTGCGCCAAGGCCATTGAATATTTTAAGAAAACACCTGATTGAAACTAGAGAAAAAATCCTGATCAATAAAAATTTTGAAGAAGTGGTTGCCGCTTTCGGCATGAAGGCAATTCCCGGAACAGAGCAGCCCAAATCTGCCTTGTATGTTCCATTGGTTATTGGTGAAAAAGTAACAGGGTATGCCAGCCTGCAAAATGTTGATAAGGAAAATGCATTTAGTGATTCGGATGTACGCCTGTTGGAAACACTAGCCAATACTATGGGAGTTGCGCTGGAAAGTGCACGGCTGTTTGATGAAACAAATCGCTTATTAAAAGAAACGGAACAGCAAAAAGCTGAACTGGGAGTGATAAACAGTGTGCAGGAAGGACTGGCTAAAGAGTTGGACATACAAGCTATTTATGATCTGGTTGGTGATAGGATCAGGGAGTTATTTAATGCCCAGGGAGTTGTAATTGCCACATTCGATCATAATACTGCCATTGAACATTTTAAATATGCAGTTGAGGACGGTCAGCGGTTTTATCTCAATCCACGCCCCTACGATAAACTGCGGCAGCACATGATTATGAGCAGGGAGAAAATTGTGATCAACACAAATTATGAAGAAGCGTATGCCAAATTTGGATTAAAAACTTTACCTGGTACAAATCAAATAAAATCTGCCGTATTTGTTCCATTGGTTATCGGTGATAGGGTTAATAGTTACATCAGTCTTCAGAATAATGAAATTGAAAATGCTTTCAGCGACTCGGATATTCGCTTGTTAGAAACCCTGGCCAACAGCATGAGTGTTGCCCTGGAAAATGCAAGGCTCTTTGACGAAACCAACCGTCTATTAAAAGAAACAGAACAACGCAATGCTGAACTGGCAGTAATTAACAGTGTGCAGGAAAGCCTTGTAGCACAGATGGATATACGTGCTATTTATGAATTGGTTGGAGAAAAAATACGTGAGATTTTCAAGGCACAGGTGATAGACATTTCCACTTATGACCGCTCAAAAAATCTAATCGAGGATCAGTATGCATTTGAAAAAGGTGATAGGACAATATTGGCACCAAGAGAAGCCACAGGTTTCAGAAAACATGTAATAGAATCTAAACAGTTATTGGTTATAAATCATGATTATGAACAAGCCAGCCTGGATTATGGGAATAAGATTATAATTGGTGAGGCTCCCAAATCTTTTGTATTAGTACCTATGATTGCAGGTGGTGAAGTAACCGGTGTGATAAGTCTTCAAAATCTTGATCATGAAAATGCTTTTTCAAACTCAGATATAAGTTTATTATCAACGCTTGCCAATAGTATGAGTGTAGCCCTGGAAAGTGCCCGGCTGTTTGATGAAACAAACCGCTTATTAAAGGAAACAGAACAACGTACAGCAGAACTAGCAGTTATCAATAGTGTACAGGAAGGACTTGCTCATGAGCTGGAGATGCAGGCTATCTATGATCTTGTTGGTGATAGGATTCAAAAACTCTTTAATGCACAGGTTGTAATTATTGCCGGTTTTGATCTTGATAATAAGACCGAACATTTCAATTACTTTTTTGAAAACGATGAAAAAATTAAGGCCGAACCCAGGCCTATCAATAAGCTCAGACAACTATTGATTGATAAAAAGCATACTATTCACATATCTACCGAAAAACAGGCTATAGAAGAATACGGATTATCAGCAATTGCAGGTACACAGATGACCAAATCCTTGTTATTTGTACCTCTTCTTACAGGTAATATTATAAGAGGTTATGTCAGCCTTCAAAATATAGATACTGAAAATGCATTTTCTGAATCTGACATACGCTTGTTGGAAACATTGGCCAATAGTATGAGTGTAGCACTGGAAAATGCAAGACTCTTTGATGAAACCAGCCGTTTGCTTAAAGAAACAGAACAACGTACTGCTGAACTGGGTATCATTAACAGTGTGCAGGAAGGGCTGGCTTCTAAACTTGATATACAAGCTATTTATGACCTTGTAGGCGACAAGATCCGTGATGTATTTGATACGCAGGGAATTTCCATTTCATTCTATGACCGCAACAAAAATTTCATTACTCATCCATATTATCTTTTTAAAGGCAAACGAATTGATGAACTGGGATTTGAACTTGGTAAAGGACTGACATCGCATATCATACAAACAGCACAACCATTACTGATCAATGAGAATGCAGCAGAACGTTATAAGGAACTTGGGGCTGTGTTTGCTTCTTCAGAAGAAGATGATACAGCGAAATCCTGGTTGGGTGTCCCGCTGATCTCAGGTGGACAGGTAAATGGTACCATCCGCCTGGAAAACTATGAAAGGGAGTTCGCTTATAGCGAATCGGATGTAACTCTTTTGCAAACCCTCGCCAACAGCATGAGCGTTGCTCTGGAAAATGCAAGGCTCTTTGATGAAACTGCACATTTGTTAGCTGAGGCAAAACAAAGAGCTGCAGAATTAAGTACGGTAAACAATATCAGTAAGGCTCTTGCATCTCAGTTGAACACCGATGAATTAATTCAATTCGTTGGTGACCAGATGAAAGATCTGTTCAAAGCAAATATTGTTTACCTGGCTTTATTAAATGCCAAAACAAAAACAATATTTTTCCCCTATCAATTTGGCGATGATAATGAACCAATAAAATTAGGAGAAGGGCTAACTTCCAAAATAATTCTTACAGGCGAACCTCTTCTGATCAATAAAGATGTGCAGGAGCTCAGGGCTAAATTGGGAGTAGAACAAATGGGTAAGGCCGCTGCTTCTTATTTAGGAGTACCCATACCTGTAGGTGATGAGATCATTGGTGTATTGAGTATTCAAAGTACCGAACACGAAAACCGCTTTAATGAAAACGACTTACGGTTGTTATCAACCATTGCTGCTTCTGTTGGTGTGGCGCTGAAAAATGCGACTCTTTTCGAAGAAGTGAAACTGGCTAAAATGGAAGCTGAAGCCGCCAGCAAAGCTGCAGAAAAAGCAAATGAAGCCAAGAGTGCTTTTCTTTCTACTGTAAGCCACGAACTGAGAACACCGCTGACTTCCGTTCTCGGCTTTGCCAAGATCATCAGGAAAAGACTGGAAGAAAAAATTTTTCCTGCCGTAGATAAATCAGATGCTAAAACAGAGAAAACTATCAACCAAATTTCTGAAAACCTCCATGTAGTAATATCCGAAGGTGAACGGCTGACTCATCTTATTAATGATGTGTTGGACCTGGCAAAAATTGAAGCCGGCAAAATGGAATGGAATCTTGAAAATGTATCCCTACCTGAGGTAGCAGAACGAGCCATAGCCGCTACCACCGCTTTATTTGATCAGAAAAAATTAAAACTGGTTAAACAAATTGAAAACGGTCTTCCCGATATTTCCGGTGACCGGGATAAACTGATACAGGTTATTATCAATCTTATTTCAAATTCTGTAAAGTTTACCGATAAAGGCTCTGTTACATGCCGTGTTTACCGGGAAAAAGATGAACTCATTGTCAGCATAACCGATACAGGTATCGGTATTGCCCCTGAAGATTATGCTGCGGTATTTGAACAGTTTAAACAGGTGGGCGGCGATACACTAACCGATAAACCAAAAGGAACTGGGTTGGGTTTACCAATTTGCAAAGAAATTGTGGAGCATCATGGTGGCCGCATCTGGTTGCAGAGTGAAGTAGGAAAAGGAAGTACTTTTTCTTTTGCATTACCTCTTATCCAATCAGAAAATAAAAATAAAGACACCCCTATTCATTTAAATGAATTGATGAAACAATTGAAAGAACAAATGGTTTTTTCAAAATTAAAAATTGATGGGAAAAATGCAACCATCCTGGTGGTAGATGATGATGATTCCATAAGATCATTATTACACCAGGAACTGAGTGACGCAGGATATTTAATTGAAGAAGCGAAAGATGGAAAACAAGCTTTGGAATGTATCCGTAAAAACCGGCCCGATCTTATTATCCTGGATGTTATGATGCCGGAGATGAACGGATTTGATGTGGCAGCTATTTTAAAAAACGATCCGCAAACGATGGATATTCCTATTATTATTTTATCAATTGTTCAGGATAAAGCAAGGGGTTTCCGTATAGGCGTAGATCGCTATCTTACCAAGCCCATTGATACTGCAAAACTATTTGAGGAAGTAGGTACTTTATTAGAACAGGGCAAGTCGAAGAAAAAGGTAATGGTGGTTGATGAAGACAGCACTGCGGTACGTTCCTTAACTGAAGTGTTGCAAACGAAAGGATATATTGTTGTAGAATCAGACGGGAAAGAATTGGTTGAAAAAGCAATTTCAACACAACCGGATATTATTATCCTTAATTCTGTTCTATCCGACAAACATCAAATTGTTCAATCGCTGCGTTTTGAAAAAGGATTGGAAAATGTATTGTTTTTAATTTACCAATAAAAAAATATAAGAAGAATAAAAATTTAAAAAATAAGAGAACTAATGGAACAAAAAATTTTAATTGTAGATGATGAACCCCACATCCGTATGCTTATTGAACAAACACTCGAAGAACTTGAAGATGAAGGTGTGGAATTTTTAACAGCTGAAAATGGAGAAATTGCTTTTGAAATTATTCAAAAGGAAAAACCACAATTAGTTTTCCTAGATGTGATGATGCCCAAAATGAATGGCATGGAAGTATGCAGAAAAGTAAAAAAAGAACTTAACCTTGATAATGTTTATATTGTTTTACTAACTGCAAAAGGTCAGGAATTAGACAGGCAAAAAGGACAGGAAGTAGGCGCAGATGTTTACATGACCAAGCCATTTGACCCTGAAGCAATTTTAAACAAAGCCCGTGAAGTACTGGGTTTGAAATGACATACACCATTCGCTATAAAACTTTTTTTTTCAAACTATGGCCAGGTTAAGTCTCAAAAATATTCTCTCAAAAAAAAATAATGCTTCGGTATTGGTGCTTTCATTTATTGAGCAAATGAATGCTCATATAAGTATTGAAGACGAACAGGGGAAATTTTTGTGCGGTAACATAGAGGTACTCTCTCAATATCAGCATCCGGTGAAGCTGCAGGATGAAATTCTTGGATGGGTTAAGGGAGATGAAAAAGCAATTTATATAGCTTCCCTGCTTACATTATTGGCGCAAAAAGATTTTGAAAGAAAAAACCTGGGCAGCGAAGTATTGATACTATACCAGGAAGTAAATATGGTTTTTAATTTTTCTGATAAACTGGCGCAGGCTATAGGCCCGGTAGCCATTGCACAAATAGCCGTGGACGAGGCTATGCACCTCATCCATTCAGTAAGCGGACTGGTTGTATTATGGGATGAGGGCAGTAAGCAATTACAAATACCTGCAGCATCCGGACAGGATTTATTTGACAAAGAAAAAATAACCTGCCATGCAGATCTTTTGCTAAGAATAGGGTTGAGTGGGCAATCAGAAATCATGAGCGATCTCACACCTTTAAAAGAGCCGGAGATAGTTGGCCCGGAGATACAGTCGCTTATTTATGCAGCACTCAAAGTAAAGCACCGGGTAATGGGCGCTATTATTCTTGCAGGTAATAGCCAAATGCAATATGCAGCAGCCGATCTAAAATTTCTTACTACGCTGGCACTGCAATCATCATCGGCTATTGAAAGCGCACTGTTGTATGAAAAAAACATTAGGGAAGCACATGAACGGGAAGAAGCTATGCGTAGAATTTATGAAATAACTGCAAAATTTGTTCCATATGAATTTATTGGTTCGCTGGGGCATGATGTAATAACAGATGTAAAATTGGGAGATCAGGTGGAAAAAATTGTAACCGTTCTTTTTTCAGATATAAGAGATTATACCACCTTATCTGAGCAAATGACGCCGGAAGAGAATTTTAAATTCGTCTGCTCCTTTAATGAACGTATGGGGCCGTGTATTCGTAAACACAATGGATTTATTAATCAATATCTCGGTGATGCAATCATGGCCATTTTCCCCCGGAATGCTGCGGATGCACTATCTGCAGCAATTGAAATGCAAAAGCAAGTGGAAGAATTTAATTTGATAAGGAAGACTGATGGGCAAATGCCTATTCAAATAGGTGTGGGCATGCATACGGGTCCTTTGATAATGGGTATAACCGGAGATGCAGATCGTTTGGATGCTACTACCATTTCCGATACGGTCAATACAGCTTCACGACTGGAAAGCCTGACAAAATATTATAAAGCCAGTATTATTTTAAGCGACGCCTGCCTGGAGCAAATTACCCAAAAAGAAAAATTTCATTTGCGCTATATCGGTCTGGTGCAACTAAAAGGGAAACAACAATCCATTAAAATACATGAATGTTTTAGCGGTAACACTGAAGAAGATATATTTAAAAAACAAAAGACACTTTCTACCTTCAATGAAGGAATTGATAATTATTTAAACAGATCATTTGGAACTGCTGTCCAGGCTTTTTTATCAGTGGCAGAAGTGCACCCGGAAGACCGGACTGCCGAATTCTTTCTCACTAATGCAAAGCATTATCTTAAAAAAGGAGTACCTGAAAACTGGGTTGGTGTTTTGGAAATGATGAACAAATAAATATTTTTAAAAGATGATATATGTTTTAAATATTTTAGAACGAATGAATTTTCCTGAAACCCCTTTAAAATGAAATCTTATAAACTAAATATTAAAGTAATAATAGCAACTGTTGGAATATTAAGCCTTATTATTTTTTCATTGGTATTAATTATATTTCATATTGCAAAAACAGAAAGTTTAGGTGAAATATTATTGCACTATGGTTTTATCATTGCACCTGTTAGTGTTTTATGGGTGTTGACAGATCGCTATTTATGGCATACTAAATTATTTCAATCCATACGTAAATCTTTAAATATCCCGCCAGATCTGCGTGGACGTTGGGAAGGAACTCTTGAAAATGCGGATGGCAGCGAGGTTCAAAAATTTGCAATTGAAGTAACACAAACCTTAACTACTTTATGTGTTCATTCATTTTCTTCAATAGGACATTCCGAGAGCATTCTTTGTGAAATTGCCTCCTCTCATAATGAAGATAAATTTACATTATGCTATTTATGGCAGGGACAAATAAATACTTCTATGAAAGACATTCACCAGAGAGAACAATTTGATGGATACACAATGCTCGAGCTTCATGAACATGAGTTTCCAAAAACTTTAACAGGCTCCTATTTTACTAATCGAAAATCTTCGCAAACACGTGGGGGAATTGAATTAAAATGGGTATCGAATAGCATGAAGAGAAAGCTTGAATAATAATTTTGAAAAACAATTTTTATTTGTTTAGGTGGTTATATTTACTTTAGGGTAAAGTTAAAAGAATTCCGTAATTTTCTTTTTCAAAGCCCAAGCTATTCATGCCTCAATCCCGACAATTAGCTGCTATTATGTTTACCGATATTGAAGGGTACACTGCAATTATGCAGCAGGATGAGCAGAAGGCAATACTGCTAAAAGATCGCCATCGTTTGATTCTGGAAAATGAGCACAGGAAATTTAACGGTCATATTATTCAATATTATGGAGATGGTACCCTTAGTATTTTTATTAGTGCTGTGCAGGCAGTGCAGTGTGCTTTAGCCATGCAACAGTTTTTCTGCCTATTGCCCACTGTTCCTGTACGAATGGGAATACATATTGGCGATATCATTATTAACGATGAGAATGTATTTGGTGATGGCGTAAACCTTGCATCACGCATTGAATCGCTGGGAGTGGCTGGCAGTGTATTGATCTCAGATAAAGTAAATGATGAACTTCACAACCAGCCGGAGTTTAAAACTCTTTCGATGGGTATTTATCAATTTAAAAATATCGAACGGGAGGTAGAAGTATTTGCTCTTGTTCATGAAGCATTGGTGAAACCAATTCCCAATTCGTTAAAAGGAAAAATAGTAGAAAAAAAGGCTGCTCCCATGCAGTCAGCCATACCTAAAAAGAGCGTTGCAGTATTGCCTTTTGTAAATATGAGCAATGATCCTGAACAGGAATATTTCAGCGATGGAATGGCTGAAGAAATACTTAATTCGTTATCGCATTTAAATGATCTGAAAGTTGCCGGGCGAACTTCCTCTTTTCAATTCAAAGGAAAAAATATTGACTTACGTGAGTTAGGACAAAAACTTGGTGTAAATACCGTGCTTGAGGGAAGTGTACGTAAGCAGGGTAACCGTTTACGGGTAACTGTGCAATTGGTAAATGTGGAAGACGGTTTTCATTTATGGAGTGAAAAGTATGATCGTGAAATAGATGATATTTTTGCAATTCAGGATGAAATTGCATTATCTGTTACTGAAAAATTAAAGATCACTTTACTTGAAACGGAAAGGGCGATCATCACTAAAACCCCGACAGAAAATAAAGAAGCTTACGATCTATATTTAAAAGGACGATTCTATTGGAACAGGCGGGGGCCAGGCTTAAAAAAAGGGCTGGAATATTTTCTGAAGGCTGCTGAACTGGATCCTGAATTTTCACTTGCATACGCAGGCATAGCAGATACCTATGCACTATTTGCTTTTTATTCGGTTTTGCCGCAGCATGAAGTTGTTCCTAAGGCAAGGCTTGCGGCTGAAAAAGCTATACAACTAAATCCTGTACGTGTAGAACCTTATTCTGTACTGGCTTTTTTAACTACATTTTACGACTGGAACTGGAGCAAAGCACAAGAACAATTTGAAAAGGCAATTTCTATTAACCCGGCATATGCCCCGGCTCATTACTGGTATAGCAATTATTTAAGCTTTATACAAAAAGATTATGATCGCTCATCCACAGAGGCTTTTAAGGCAATCGATCTTGAGCCATTAATGCCGCACTCCCATATTACATTGGCTACTGCAAGTGTGTGTTTTGAAAAATATGAAGATGCAGTAAAAGCAGGCAAGGCAGCCATTGAGCTGGATGCAAATTCTTTTCTTGCTTATTATTTTCTTAGTACTGCTTTGTGCGGATTAAAAAAATATGACGAAGCTATTAAAGCAATAGAATTTGCTATAGATATTTCCGGTCGACATCAATATACATTATGTGAATTGAGCTGGTTATACTATAGAAGCGACAATATCCCCGAAGCTCAAAAAATTTTGGAGGAATTAATAACCCGGTCAAAAACTGAATTTATTTCTGCATTATCTTTATCTGTTGCTGCTTATTCTTCAAAAAATAATGACATGGCATTTACATTTTTAGAACAGGCATTTGAGGAAAAATCAAGCTTGCTTGTTACCATCAATGCGTTTCCATATTTCTCTTATATAAAAACTGATCCCAGGTTTCAGCCATTTATAAAAAGAATGAATTTTCCCGGATAAAATATTTTTGAAGGATAAAAATTTTAGATTTAAACTCACTATTACGAATGAAAGCTTATAAACTAAACCTTGAAATAATAATTGCAGCAGTTGGCGTATTTAGTCTTATTATTTTTTCGTTGGTGTTAATAATATTTCACATCGCAGGAGTTGAAACGTTAGGAGGAATAGTGCTTAGTTACGGTTATATTATTGCACCAACAGGTTTGTTATGGATTTTATCAGATAAATATTTATGGCATACAAAACTTTTTCAAATTGTACACAA
>OLLO01000564.1_pt1 | contig 10117 bp, 8 predicted proteins | sample 1604551 | NCBI WGS metagenome assembly OLLO01 (sample SAMEA104055720, study PRJEB20765) | soil metagenome | biome: Arctic tundra; feature: Polygonal ground; material: soil | place: USA | collected 2011-09 | depth 0-0.5 m
GAAATTGTATTGATGCTTCCTGGCTATTTTACCATTCGTCATATACAATCAAACGCTCTCAGGAATATTTTAGCCATTACATTATTGGTCCTTTTACAGACAATTTTTACGATTATATTCCGAATTTATATAAAAAAGAATAAAAGATTTGGTGCATTCATTCTCCCGGAAATTGATGAGAAAATTTACCATCAAAGAAAACTATTTCCTGTGATAATCATTAGCATTATTTATTTCTTTTCAAATTTTGCTTTTACCTACAGATCCTGGATTATACTGGGTATTTATTTATTCCCACACTTTTATAGTTATATACTCGTACATAAGACATTTGGTACTAATAAAATTGCAAAACATTTTTTTACATCTATAGTTTTTCTTGCCTGCCTTTTTCCACTTGTTCAGACAGCTGATGAGTACTTATTCGCTTTTGTTCATAGAGGATTTTTATGGTATAATTATCTGAATGTAATCGTTGGGTATTATGCGATATTTGTATTATATATGTTCTTTTTTATTCTGGGATTTAATGTCATTCTATTATTAACCCGGATAATAAGATTTGTACCTCCAATGATTCTAAAAAACAAGACAGTCATCTTTGTTACAATACTTATAACCATGTTGTTAGGTATAACTATTTTGGCGATTGGAACGTATATCAATAACGATCCTGTAATTAATAGATATTCCATCACCTTACCTAAAAATTCCTCTACACTTAATTCACTAAAAGTTATTAGTGTTTCAGATCTTCATTTGAAAAATATAACAAGTATAAACTTTCTAAAAACGCTGGTAAATAAAATTCGTGAGACAAATCCGGATATTATTGTTTTGCCAGGAGATATTGCAGAGACATATGGAAATACTACTAAGGAAAAACTTAACGAGTTTCTTGAAATATTGAAAGATATTAAGTCAGAATATGGGATATATGCAATAAGAGGAAACCATGATTATCCAGGAGATATGGCGGATAAGATTGATTTTTATAAGCGATTAGGAATAACTATGCTGGCAGATTCATTGATAGAATTAGATAATAAAATTTGCATAATCGGACTTAATTATCGTGGCAATAATGAAAAAAGACCAATTGATTCCCTTTTAAGATTTAAAACTAAAGATTTGCCTATATTATTACTGGACCATGCTCCTTATTGTCTCGAGGAAGCTTACAAAAACAAAATCGATGTGCAGTTTTCGGGGCACACTCACTATGGTCAGATTTGGCCACTTAATTATATTACCGAAGCAATGTATGATATTGCCTGGGGTTATAAAAAAATTGATGATACTTATATTTTTGTTTCTTGTGGAGTACAAGATGCTATATTACCCGGGAGACAGGATCTGAGTATTCCTGTGAGGATTGGAAGTGTCTCAGAAATTATGGAAATAAATATTAAGTTCAGAGAAGACTAAAATACTATAATAGAGTCATTCGACATAACCTCTGGCCCTTTGCGTAATACATTCACTACCTGCTAGTTGATATGGAATGGATTTATTCGCAGTAATTTAACTTGCAGATATTGTAAACAAAGGGAATCAGGTTGTCCGGCAGAAAAATTATTCAGTAAAAAATAATTATAAAGTTCCTTTCTTACATGAGAAATAAAAGAAAATGGATTTGGAACCTAGAAAAATGCGACATTAAAACCATAAAAGACTTTAATTATGTTACTAACAAATAAACATGCAGTTATTTATGGCGCAGCCGGTTCAATTGGCGGCGCTGTTTCTCATGCTTTCGCCAGGGAAGGTGCTACCGTTTTTGTAACAGGACGCACAATTGAAAAATTAGAAAAACTAGTTAATGAAATAAATAGTGCAGGAGGCAAGGCAGTTGCAGCGGTAGTTGATGCAATGAATGTGGAGGAAGTCAATAATCATTTAGATGAAGTAGTAAATCAGGCGGGCAAAATAGATATTTCCTTCAATGTTATTGAGATTGAAAATAAGCAGAATATTGCTTTGACACAGATGCCACCTCATGATTTTGTTTATCCGGTTGAAAAGATGATGCAAACACAATTTATCACTATGACGGCTGCCGGAAGGGCAATGATGAAAAAAGATTCAGGAGTAATTTTGTCACTTACAGCAACACCGGGAGGAGTCGGATATCCTATGGTTGGAGGCTTTGGTCCTGCCTGCGCCGCATTGGAAAACTATTCAAGAAACCTTGCTGTGGAACTAGGCATTTATGGAATTCGTGTCGTGAACATTAGGTCCGCGGGTTCACCGGATTCACGGCCATTTAAAGAAGGAATAGAAGCCCAGCCAGAAATACTTAATTCCGTAATCAGTAAAATGAAAAGCGATACCATGCTGAAAGAGTTGCCGCTTATCGCTGATATTGCAAATATTGCAGTATTTCTTGCCAGCGATATGGCTTCAAAAATTACCGGAGTAACGATAGATGCAACGGTGGGCACTACCACCGGACTTAACTATAGAACAACAGAAACATCCTTCACACAGAAATAGGATCAGCCTCCTTTTTGTGGGATCCACGATTGCTTCCGGACCTTACAACAGGCAGCTCTGACAGCTTCATCGTGACACGAATACACCCACCCTTCTTGCGGGAATTAACACTTCGCCAACTGACAACATAAAGAAAAAATCATAACTTGACTTTGATTTTAAATCTACTTTGACAATAAAAACAGCCCGGATATAATGTTTGAAACCAAAAAGAAAATCAGACAAAGACTGATTGAATCCTTTTGCAATGTAAAAAATGATTCATTTCATTTCGAATCAATCGAAAGGTACTTCAGAAAAAAAGATCAGACCGATGCATTTCAAGTTTTGTCCGACAAAACATGCAATGATTTGGATTTTAACGAATTATTCATGTTTGTAGATAGGACAACATCAAAAGTCGGACAACAATTCCTGTACTATACATTAAGGACAATTCCTTCAAATGGTGACAAATTATTTGAACAGGAGAAACTCATTGAGCAGATTACAAAAGATTCAAACCTGAGACTAAAAATTCAAATTCAACTTGACAAATTAACCAGCGACAGTGTTTATTTTATTACATCATTATTTCAGGACGAACACGTTAAGAAACCAAAGTGGTTTATTGCAATTTCTCTTTTATCCTTCACAAGTTTGTTGTCGATATTATTGTTACCATTTACTCCACAATTTTTATTTGTTTTACTTGGGGTGATCATTATTAATATGGCAATACATTACTGGAATAAACAAAACCTTTATGAGTATTTAGGTTCAATACCCCAGCTTCTGAAATTAAACGAAGTAGCTAAAGAGCTATTAAAGTATGATATACTTATAAATATAAGCACTGATTTATCTGAATCAATAAAAATTATTGATAAGGTCAAAAACCGTATGTCGCTTTTTAAGATGGAGGCGAAACTCCAGAGTGAAATAGGAATTGCTTTCTGGAGTCTTCTGGAGTTAATTAAGGCTCTGTTTTTATTAGAACCCCTACTGCTATTTGGAGTATTGAGGCAATTAGATACAAAAAGAAAAGAAATTGAAAAAGTGTTTTCTTTTGTAGGATATATTGACTCTCTCTTATCAATTGCTTCTTTAAGACGAGGACTTAACTTATTCTGCTTACCGGAGATAAAGCAGAAAAGCAAAATTTTAGAAGCAACCGGCATGTATCATCCGCTGATAGTCGATTGTATACCAAACTCTATAAAGGTTGCTGATAAATCCATTCTTTTAACTGGCTCAAATATGTCTGGAAAGACATCCTTCATCCGGACTATTGGACTAAACATAATAACGGGATTAACCATAAATACATGCTTTTCAAAACAGTTTTGTATGTCCAGATTCAAAATATTTTCAGCCATCAGGAGAAGTGATAATTTAATGAATGACAAAAGCTACTATTTTGAAGAAGTACTTACAATAAAAGAAATGATAGAAAAAAGTCAAATGCCGGAATCCAATATATTTTTACTGGACGAGATTTTCAAAGGGACGAATACTATTGAGCGTATATCAGCAGGAAAAGCTGTTTTATCATATCTGAACAATAAAAGTAATATTGTGTTTGTATCCACGCATGATATTGAATTAGCAGATTTGCTTCAAGATACCTATAAACTGTACCATTTTAGCGAGCAGGTAGACAATAAAACGGTTGATTTTGACTTTAAACTAAAAGAAGGAAAACTAAAAAACAGAAATGCAATCCGGATTCTTGAAATAAATGATTACCCCGGGGAGATAATAACTGAGGCAATTCAATTATCAAAAGAATTGGATACGATTTTTGTTTTAAATAAGGAAATTTAATTAAACTACGATTCGCAAGTTTCAATGAGCTCCTCTCCCGCTTTACGGGATACGAGGTTGTCTATAAAAAAAATTACGGATATGAATAAATTTATTGAGTATTTACCCATTCTGACCACCATTTTTTCTATCTATTTTGCCAGAGAGATATATATACATTACAGTAAAAGAAAAACAAAATACCTGTTATGGTGGACTATAGGTGTATTAACCTTTGGACTGGGAACCTTTGCAGAGAGTATAAATGCATTATTTGGATGGAGTGAATTAAATCTAAAATATTGGTATATCGTAGGCGCATTATTAGGAGGGTTTCCTCTTGCTCAGGGTTCTGTATATTTATTAATGAATAGAAAATTTGCGAATTTTACGACATGGTTTTTTATTTTATTAATCTTAGTTGCCTCACTGTCTGTCATTCTAACACCAATATCCATACCTGATGGCTTTGACCATAAGTTAACAGGGTCGGTTTTTACATGGAAGTGGGTGCGGTATTTTTCACCGTTAATCAATATTTACGCATTCATCTTTCTTGTCGGTGGAGCAATCTATTCATCCATAAAATATTATCGGCAGATTGATAAAGAAGCCCGGTTTAAAGGAAATATTTTCATTTCAATTGGAGGTCTATTGCCCGGGATCGGAGGAACATTCACCAGAATGGGCTTTGTAAACGTATTATTTGTAACCGAATTAACCGGTCTTGTACTAATTTATATTGGATACAGAATTATAAAAAGTGATAAACATGTTTCTGAAATTAAAAGTAAAACTGATCTCTTAAACCAAGTCTAACAGCTGGTAATATTTCATGAAGTACAATTACAGAAATATAACTGTAAAGACACACCATAAAATGAAAAAGTCAACAATTCAGGAAATAAGAGAGAGGTTTGATAATGATGTTGAAAGATTCTCTAATCTTGAAACCGGACAACTTTCAACCTTAGATGCAGCAATATCATTAGAATTAATCACCGAATCGGCTAAAAGGATAAATCCTCAGGCAACAAATGTGCTGGATATAGGTTGTGGCGCTGGCAATTACACTCTAAAAATTCTTTCAAAATTACCAGATCTTAATTGTACACTTATAGATTTGAGCAGGCCAATGTTGGATAAAGCATATGAGCGGGTTTCAAAAAATACTAAAGGGGCTGTTAAATTAATACAAGGAGATATCAGAGAGATCATGTTACAAAAAAACCCATTATGATATTATTTTAGCAGGAGCTGTTTTACATCATTTAAGAGATGATTATGATTGGGAGTTTGTATTTTCTAAACTTTTTGAATCCTTAGCCCCTGGCGGATGTTTAATGATTTCTGATTTAATAAAACAGGACACTGAAGTATTAAATGATTATATCCGGGAAAAATATGGCAATTATTTAGAGGACGTTGGAGGGAATGATTATAAGAATAAGGTATTTGATTATGTAAAGAAAGAAGATTCACCAAGGTCTTTAAATTATCAATTAGACCTGATGAAAAAAGTTGGATTTCAAAAAATAGAAATATTGCATAAAAACTTATGCTTTGCTGCTTATGGAGGAATTAAATAAAGACTTCCGAAAAGACTTTCAATGCCTCATTTACTATTCTATCGTGACATGACAAATCCTGTTCGTCTATTAGGACTTCGACTCATGGCAACTTCATCTTGACTAATGACAAATTGATTGCAAAAGATTCTTTAAGAATATATAAACCATACCTAATAAACAACTAATCATGCCAGTTAAAATCAGAATTTTACTCGGTCTTTTGGTTGGTATAGTTTCCCCTGCACCATGAGGATCGATCGCAACAGCATTATTTGGATTTACTTGTTAAATGCCAAAAACCGCAGGACATGCATTTATAGGCGTGAATTTCCTGTACTCTTCGGTGTTCCTGGATATACTTGATCATATCCTGCGCCTCCTCAGGCGAATTATAAATTGTCTTCTTACAACGAGGCTCAATCGGATGTATTTTTTTTATATTTGAAAGTTTGTAGCCCATATTACTATTTCGCATAAAAAAGTTCACTCAATATCTGTTGAGTATTTCATGCGGTTCAATTATAAATTACCTGATTGTCAAAGCTAATGAAATTGGTCCAGAAATTAAATAAAAGCAACATTCCCTGACCCATAATATTCATAACATATGAAAAACAACAGTGGATACAGGACTATTCCGATGACTTTTAACCGTTGGGCAGTAATTGCCTCCGCCGAAGTCAGCAGCCAGAACATTTTGAGTACGCTATTGTTATATTACGAAATAAATAATATGAAAATTTTAAAAATAGCAGTAGTAATAATAATGTTATTGGCAATTGATTTTAAAAAAGGATCCGCACAAGAAAAAGAGTTTGAAAGCAATATTATAAAAATCGGAATTGTTACATCAGACCTTAAGGCAACTTTAGATTTTTATATAAATATTATTGGAATGTCCAAAGTAAGAGAATTTGACATTGATAGTGCAACAAGTTATAAATTTGGATTGACAAAAGGGATTCCTTTTCATGTTGTTGGATTGAAAACAGATAATTCCACACAAGCAACAGAATTGAAAATAGTTAGCTTTAGGAATAATATTAACAATAAAAAACCTCAATATTTGCAGGAAAATGCAGGAATTCAATTTATGACAATTACTGTAAAATCAGTAAATAAGTTTATAAAGAGATTAAAAGATAATAACATTAAACTTCTGGGCGAGACTCCTACTCCTATAAAACTTCTAAATGAGACACCTGCGCCATCAGGAGATGGAAGGTTACTGGTTTTGTTTCAACCTTTAAGGCATCAGTTAGTGTATTTACTTCTTTTTGTATATCCTGTTACAACAGCAAAGTCCTGGTAATTATTCAAACACCCTTGTCCCGAAAACGAACCTTACCTTCCACCAGGGATCGTTCAATGAAGTGATGGTTACTCCATCTTTGGAAGAAGTGTGAATAAATTTATCATTCCCGAGATAAATACCCGAATGCGTGATAAAATGATGTGTTTCATATGATCTTATGAAAAAAACCAGATCCCCTTTTATAAGCTTATCCTTTGCGGCAATTATTTTTCCATACCTGGCCTGTTCTTCCGAGTTATGAGGCAGGTGAATGCCATATTTGGCAAAAACTGTTACCAATAATCCGGAGCAATCCAGGCATTTCATAGTTGTTCCGCCAATGCAATGTGGTACGCCAAGGTATTTTTGAGCGGTTTTAATGATTTCATTCGCGCTGGTAGTTTGAGTATTTATCCTTTTTTCAGTGCCCGCGTCCATAAAATTTTTCAACTTTTTCTTTTCAGAATGGCTTTCGAGATTCTGAAACGATGGTTCCGGATAAAGTTTTTTGGAACAGGAAGTGTTAAGTAGCTGACACACAGCAACTAATAGTAAAATAAATTTTCCCCTGTTAACAAAAAATACTTTCATCATCAAATATTCTGCTGGATAGTGGGGTAAATATGAGAATTATTTTCTCATTTTAAGTAGTTGAAAATTAACTATAGGCAATTGATTCATCTAAGATACCAGCTAATTGTTGTTATTCTTAAACCCTAAAAACCATTCAAATGAGGACGATTCTTATAACAAAAGCTAATGAAAGAGAAGTAAAGGTGAAAATAAGAATTCTGTTTATCGTAACTCTGATATTGTTGAATTTCATAATTCCCGGTTGTAAAACTGAAAAAACTACTCCATTGGCTGTTATAGTCATCAGCTAACAATATCGTTGGGCATCTTGCTATCCAACCTGGCAGGCCATTGCTTGCAAAGCTGAGTAATTGACTGATAATTTTATAAATTGTAAAAATTAAAGTTTCTTTATCGAATAATCGTTAATTATGTATAAAGTAATATTAAGTATTGCATTCTTTGCATTAACAACAATAACATTCAGTCAATCTGCTATTGTAGACATGAAATATTCTAAACAAACCACTCTTTGCAATCCGTTGAACCTTAGTTATCGGTTTTGCCTTGATGATCCTTCACGTCGCGAAGCTGCCGACCCTGCAATGGTTTTGTTTAAAGAGGAGTATTATTTGTTTGCATCTAAATCTGGAGGATACTGGCATTCAACTGATTTAATCAATTGGGATTTTATAACTACTTCCGACCTGCCTCTTGAAGACTATGCACCGGCAGCTGTAGTAATCAATGATACTTTATATTTTATGGCATCAGGAAAAAGTCCGGTTACAATTTATAAAACTTCAAAACCAAAAAATGGCAAATGGGAAATGGCCAATTCCGCATTCCCAATCGGGATGATCGATCCCGATTTATTTCTCGATGATGATGGTCGTTTATACTTTTATTATGGTTGCTCGAATAAAGAACCAATTTATGGAGTTGAGCTTGATATAAGGAGTCTTAATCCCAAAGGAAAGCCTGTAGAATGTTTTAATAGTAAAAAAGAAGATTACGGCTGGGAACAAACGGGAGATTATAATAACAAACCCGAAAACCCATGGATAGAAGGGGCCTGGATGACAAAGTATAAGAGTAAATACTATCTTCAATATGCAGCACCTGGTACTGAATATAAAAGCTATTGCGACGGAGTTTATCTTTCGGATAATCCGCTTGGACCATTCAAATTGGCAACTCATAACCCCTGCTCATCAAAACCCGAAGGATTTATTGCCGGAGCAGGTCATAGTAGCACATTTCAGGATAGATATGGAAATTATTGGCATATTTCAACCATGACCATTTCTCAAAAGCACATGTTCGAACGTCGTTTGGGCTTGTTTCCTATGTTTTTTGATAAGGATGGGATTCTTTATACATATACTGGTTTTGGAGATTTCCCTTTTAATATCCCCGGGAAAAAAATATTTAGTCCTGATGAATTGTTCCCTCAATGGATGTTACTGTCATATAATAAACCGATTGATGTTTCGTCAGAATTACCCGGTCATCCGAAAAGTTATGCTGCTGACGAAGAAATTCGCACATACTGGAGTGCACAATCCGGCAATAAAGGCGAATGGATTAGTATAGACCTGCAAAAAGTATCCACAATAAATGCTGTACAAATAAATTTTGCCGAAAACCAAACGCAACTACATGACCGTAACCCTAAAATATATTATCAGTATCTTCTGGAGTATTCAGATGATAATAAAACATGGAAACTTTTAGCAGACAAAACACAAAACAAAACAGACGTTCCACACGATTACATTGAGCTTGCTGTTCCTTTAAAAGCCCGTTATATAAAACTTACCAATTATTATGTTCCCGATGGCACATTAGCTTTGGCCGGATTGCGCATTTTCGGGAACGGACAGGGGAACAAGCCCGGAGAGGTTAAAAATTTCAATGTGGCACGAACACCAACTGACCGACGTGAAGTTAAACTAAATTGGATCAAAAATCCTGATGCAGTTGGCTACAATGTTCGTTATGGTACTCAAGTAGATAAGCTATATCATAATTATCAGGTACTTGGTGCAGATTCGTTAACTATACGCAATTTAAACAGGTTTCAGAAATATTATTTTACCATGGATGAATTTAACGAAAATGGTGTTAATAAAGGCACAAAGATAGTTGAGGTAAAGTAATAATCAGATTTTCCCCTGGACTCTGTATTCTCCCAATTTTTAGATTACAACCCCGTCTGGCACCTTCGCTCCTTTCAAATTATAGTCATGGTCCTGTTTGTAAAATTTATATTAACGGATTAAAGACAATATTGTTGACTTAACATAAATATAATGAAACTCCCCGCGGCAAGCAGCGGGGTATCAAAATACCAACCGCACAAGACAAATCTCGCAGCAAGCTGCGGGGAACTAAC
>OLLO01000527.1_pt1 | contig 9892 bp, 8 predicted proteins | sample 1604551 | NCBI WGS metagenome assembly OLLO01 (sample SAMEA104055720, study PRJEB20765) | soil metagenome | biome: Arctic tundra; feature: Polygonal ground; material: soil | place: USA | collected 2011-09 | depth 0-0.5 m
AAAGATTTTTGCCAGCAAAGGTGAAGCAAAAAAAATGGTACAGGGCGGCGGTGTAAGCATTAATAAGTTAAGAGTTGAGAGCGCAGAGTTTAAAGTTGATAATTCACAATTACTAAATGGAAAATATTTGTTGGTACAAAAAGGAAAGAAGAATTATTGGTTGGCGAAGGTGGTGTGATGCCTTGCTTGATTTTGTATTAACTGCAGTTGTTGGCGGGACGCCAACAGAAGCATTAGTGAAAAAACAGCCATTCAAAATAGACACGATTTTTGGAGAGATTATTTTTCTTACTACAAAAAAAAGGGACGAATAAAAGGAGACGAAGAGAATGAAAAAATTGAAAAGAAAAAGCCAGATGACGAAAGAGAAAAAATAGAACTATAATTAGAGTTTTTGAAATATCGAGTGTCGTTCAATTGCAGGAATCTTTTCTAAGCTGTAAAAATTCTAAATGAGATGAAAACAACTTCTTCCCCTTGCCGTGTCTCCAATGGCAAGCCTTGTGTATAGCGGAACACGGCTGCAATGTATGACGCCGTGTACTGAAAAGAAAACACTGCTAAGGAAGGAACAAATTATGTTTCAATTTTTAAAAACTACATAATTATATGTTTGAAAAAGCTATAGAAAAAACGTTAGAATTTACAAGACCCCTTCATAGTATTTCAAGAACGTATGGTGGACTGGTAATGCCTGGTACATCAACATTATTTTTTGTGAACGATAATGGAGTTGCTGTTACATGTAAGCATGTTCTTGACCTGATACCAGGTGCCGATAATTTAAATCAGACTTACTTAAAATTTAAAGAAGAAAAAGACAAGATTACTAAAGATGCTAAATTTAAAAGAAATCTTAAAGGTCTTGAGTTAAAATTTAAATATACCAATGAAACAACAGTTCAATTAAAAAATAACTTCATGAATTGTTTTGACAAAATAGAGCAAATAGTTTGTCACGCACACCCAACATTAGATTTAGCAATCTTAGAGTTTAAGGGTTTCACAAAAATATTGTATACCTCTCATGCCTCTTTTATCAAAGACAGTAAGAATATAAAACAAGGAAAATATTTATGCAGAATTGGCTTCCCTTTTCCAGAGTTCAATAATTTTAAACATGATCCTTTAAAAGATGATATTGAATGGACAAATGTAGGAAACGCAGGTTCTCCATCATTTCCTATAGATGGAATTATTACAAGATTTGTTGGAGATACAACCGGCAAAGTTACCGGAATAGAAATGAGTACACCAGGCCTTAAAGGACAAAGTGGAGGACCGCTCTTTGACGTTAACGGAACAGTATATGGGATGCAATTTGCTACCAATCATTTGCATTTAGGTTTTGATATCAAAGACAAAGAAATAATAAACGATGGCAAAAAAAGCAAAGTTTCAAATTATCCATTTTTGCATGTGGGCAGATGTATTCATGTTGACCAGATAAAAGAATTTCTTACTGAACATAAAATTGCTTTTACTGAAGCAGATTAAAACTGTACATAACAGCATGTTTAACGTTGCTTGTAAACAAACCGTTGGCGAGACGCCAATAGAAGCATTAGGTATATTATAGCGGACTTTAAACCTACCTGTTATTTTTGAGTCTTATAATTCACAAAAACATATTTACCATGAAAAGAATACTCATAGTATTAATCGCCCTCAGTGGCATACTGATCAGTGCCGAAGCACAGAAGAATCCTGTCCAAAGAAACAATCGCGACAGAATAGAAAGACAAAGAAACCCCCAGGAAATGCGCCGCATCCACCAGATGGAAATAAGACGCCACCATCAAAGGGCGATGATGGCTCTGAATCTGACTCCCGCTCAAAAAGACCAGGCAAAATTGTATAGGGAAACCTATAAAAAGAAATTGATTGAACTCAATAAAAATGAGAACATCACGGTAAAAGAATTGCGCGACAGAAAATACCAATTGAACAAAGAACTGCAGTCTAAAATGAAAGGCTTATTAACTGCAGAGCAAAAAACAAAACTGCAGCAATTTAAAAATGAAGATAAAATTAAAGCCGAAGCACATTTTGCCATTAAGCTGGAAAGGATGAAAACCAAACTTAGTTTAACCGATGCACAGGTGGCACAGATGAAGGCGCAAAGAGAAGGCACTATCGCAAAATTGAAAGCAATTCAGGGAAATGAAAACCTGAGCCGTACCGAAAGAAAGGAAAAATTAATGAGCCTGAAAGCAGAAGCCAAAGAACAACGTACAAAAATATTTACTGAAGAACAATTGAAGAAGATGAAGGAAATGAAGGAGCATCATGGTGATAAAGATGCTGCAAAATAAAGATTTTTTCCCTGCCATGTCTCCAATGGCAAGCCTTGTGCATGGCGGCACACGGCTGCAACGTATGGCGCCGTGTCCTGAAAAGAAACACGGCTTTTTTTGTTTTACGTTTTTTACTAACGCAGCATAGTCCTTGTTTGCAACCCTTTCAACGTCCTTTAGATTTGCTTTATAATTTATTATAAAGCAAATCTAAAGGACGTTAGTTGTGTTTCATTTTGTTAAGATAGTGAATTATGAGATTGGCCGCCTGAATGACGTAGTCGGGCAGGCTTCAGATTTGCCAACACCCATGGCTCTGAGAAAATCCTCGCAAAGACATCCTTATCCATCCGAAAAACCAAAAACTAAAAATCCAGTATCAGTCAACTTCTCTTTTTTTAATCCAATTCTAATATTTTCCTAAAGTCACATCGCTTTTTTTCTTTCTAAATATTTTTTCCTGATGATTTCATAAACCGGTTTCTCATATACTTTACTTTCCAGCCATGAAATAATATCCAGGTAAACAAAGGCACGAGTCTCAAACCGGCTTTTTTCAAACTGTTTTAATTTTTCTAAAAGCTTTTCAAATTCCGGCTTTAATTCTTTTGGTGATAAATGAAATGACTTGCGTAAGAACTTAAACATTTCTTCTTCTACAAGACTCAGGTTTTCCATCTTAGCCATAAACCGGTATACAGATTTTACCAGGTATTCCATCAGATCAAAATTTCCCAATTCATAATGTGCTATCAGGTGCAGCAGCCGGGCATAACATTGCAGATCATTCCTAAGATCAACTTTCCAGTTAATTATTTTATTTAGATAATCTATGCTGTTGCCAAATTCTCCTGCACCAAAATATAGTGAAGCGATTTTGTAATAAAATACAAGGATGCGGTGCCTGTCAAGGTGAAGTTGAAATTCATTTAATTTATCCCGGATAGTAGGCACTAACAATAATCCTTCTGCAAATGTTCCATATAAAATATGCTGATTGATCTTGGCAATGTATAAATATACAAAAACCTGTATGCGGTTATTATCGCTTTGCTTTACGATTTCTGAATTGGCAAATTCTTCAAATTGCTGAAGATCCTTTTCAAATTTTGAATAATTGCGTAAAGTGAAATGCGCATTTAATAAGTTATGCAGTCCCTTAATATAACTGGCAGTTTCTATTTCGATCATTAAAGGCTCCTGTTGAAATAAATCCACCCAATGTTGCGTATAACGGTAATACATTAAAAAATCCTGCCTGATAAAAGCATACCAGCAATAGCTTTGATACAAGTACAATTTTTCATAAAATCCATTCGCTTTCTTTAGATCATCTGATAAATAAGTTTGGAAATAATTCTCTATTTCTCTTTCATCTTTTTCATTTCTTGCATGCCCGTTGTTGATGTACCAACTATATAATTGTAAAGCCAGGTTAGAAAGTTTTGTTATCTGTACCAAACGCTCATTAACATCATCTGCCTCTCCTATTAGTTGCGCTGCCCTGTCTTTCATGCTGCGGGTTATGTGGAGGGTTTCAATTTTTTTTTCTAAGAACAAAACCTGTACAAGAAGGCTGATCTGGTTATTTGCTTTTGCAGTTTCCTTTATTTTATCCAACACTTTAAGACTTTGCAGATAAAGCCCTTTGTTGTAAAGAATTCTTGCATAATCTAATTGCTCATGCAGCTGAATGTCTATGTTCTTATTTTCTAAAAGCCGCAGACTTGCTAAAACCTGTTTATATAAATGTGCTTTCGTGTTTGAAAGCTGTTGCTTTTTTAAAGATGTTGCTTTCCTCAGTAAAACGTCTTCATCATATTCACTCATGGCATCCAAAGCATCAAAAAGCTGGATGATCTTCATGTCTTCATTAGACGAGTTTCTTTTTACGTATAGCTTAAAATTTCGCTTTTCCTGCTTCTGAAGCGAATGGATCAATTGAAAAAGGGCATCTGTTGAGCGGTTGGGCATCGTAATTTATTTATCCTGAAACTCAGTGTTCATAAGGGTTTTATACATTTTACCTGGTTTAAGGAGTGTAAAAGTTGCTATATATTGATTAGACATTGTTTTCAAGAGAACTTATTTTTATATCCGCCTCTTTCTGAAATCTGCAATATCATTTTATTACTAATAATTCTACTTAAAATTATATCACAATGTCTGAAAATAAAGTCTTCATTTTTGATACAACCCTTCGGGATGGTGAACAGGTTCCCGGGTGTAAGTTAAATACAAATGAGAAAATCGAACTTGCCTTAGAGCTTGAAAATTTAGGAGTAGATATTATTGAAGCAGGATTTCCGGTTTCCAGCCCGGGCGACTTTGAATCTGTGAGTGAAATTTCACGCATTATTAAAGATGCCACTGTTTGTGCATTAAGCCGTGCTGTACAAAATGATATTGAAATTGCAGCGAAAGCTTTAAGACATGCAATTCGCCCAAGGATACATACAGGTATCGGCACATCAGATTATCATATAAAAAGTAAATTCAATTCTACACAAAGCGAAATTTTAAAAAGAGCTGTTCAATGTGTAAAATGGGCACGCAACTTTACTGATGATGTTGAATTTTATGCAGAGGATGCTGGAAGAACTGACAATAAATATTTAGCTAAAGTAATTGAAGCGGTGATCAAAGCCGGTGCAACCACAGTGAATATTCCTGATACAACCGGTTATTGCCTGCCACATCAGTATGGTGAAAAAATTGCTTTTTTGGTGAACAATGTTCCCAACATTGATAAGGCAATTATTTCCTGTCATTGCCATAATGATCTTGGTTTGGCTACAGCTAATTCCATTGAAGGTGTTGTGAACGGCGCCAGGCAAATTGAATGTACCATTAATGGTTTGGGAGAAAGAGCCGGTAACACTTCTCTTGAAGAAGTTGTAATGATATTAAAGCAACATAAACATCTTGGGCTTTATACAAACATCAATGCAAAAAAATTAAATCCTATAAGCAGGCTGGTTTCAGATACCATGCGAATGCCGGTGCAGCCTAACAAAGCAATTGTTGGCTCAAATGCATTTTCACATTCTTCCGGTATTCACCAGGATGGATTTTTAAAAGACAAACTCACTTACGAAATAATTGATCCGATAGAAGTAGGCGCTGAAGAAAGTAAAATAGTACTTACTGCAAGAAGCGGCCGCAGTGCACTTGCCTTTCGTTTTAAAAAATTAGGATATCAATATAACCGCAATGATATCGATATGTTGTACGGGGAGTTTTTAAAATTAGCGGATATACATAAGGAAATAAAAGAAGATAACTTATTACAACTGGCAAAACAATACCAGCCGGCTGAAGCAATCGTAGCATAAAATATTATGGCTAAAAGTTGAACTATGCAAAAGAACAGTAAATCTTTAGATTCTTCAAAAGTTCCCTCCACCGGAGGTGATTTAGGGGAGGCTATGGGTAAAACATTGTTTGAAAAAATATGGGAAAAGCATTTAGTTAAATCCATACCAGACGGGCCTGATGTTATTTATATTGATAAACATTTTATTCATGAAGTAACAAGCCCGCAGGCTTTTGCCGGAATTGAAAAAAGAGGATTTAAAATATTCCGTCCAAACCAGATCGTGGCTACCGCCGATCATAATGTGCCAACAATCAACCAGCATTTACCTATTAAGGATATGTTATCAAGATTACAGGTAGATCTATTGATAGAGAATTGCAGCAAACACGGAATAGAATTATATGGGCTTGGACATCCTTTTCAGGGAATAGTTCATGTGATTGGTCCTGAATTAGGGATCACTCAACCGGGAATGACAATTGTTTGCGGAGATAGCCATACATCCACCCATGGCGCATTTGGCTCAATCGCTTTCGGAATAGGAACCAGTGAAGTTGAAATGGTTTTTGCATCGCAATGTGTTTTGCAAAGCAGGCCTAAAGTAATGCGGATAAATATTAATGGCGAATTGAATAAAGGAGTTGTTTCAAAAGATATTATTCTATACATCATTTCAAAAATAAAAGCAAGTGGCGCAACAGGATATTTTGTTGAGTATGCAGGCTCGGCAATCAGAAGCCTTTCTATGGAATCACGAATGACCGTTTGTAATATGAGTATTGAAATGGGTGCAAGAGGTGGAATGATAGCGCCCGATGAAACAACATTCAATTATATAAAAGGCAGAAAGTTTGCTCCGCCGGCTGGCGGAGAAGAATGGGATAAGAAATTAAATGAATGGAAAAAGTTACACACTGATGATGATGCTGTTTTTGATAAGGAAATAAATATAAATGCTGCTGACATAGAGCCGATGATAACCTATGGTACTAACCCGGGATTAGGTCTTGCAATAAACGGGTTAATACCTACTGCTGAAAGTATTTCTGATGAGGGTGAAAGAAAAAATATTCTGAAAGCCCTGGAATATATGGGTCTGCAACAAGGCAAAGCCTTATTGGGAATGCCGGTTCAAAATATATTTATAGGAAGTTGTACTAATTCAAGAATTGAAGATCTAAGATTAGTTGCAGGTGTTGTAAAAGGTAAAAAGAAAAGTGAGCATGTGAAAGTGATGATCGTTCCGGGATCACAACAGGTGGCTGCACAAATTAAAGCAGAAGGTCTGGATAAAGTTTTTGAAGAAGCAGGATTTGAAGTGCGGCAGGCGGGGTGCAGCGCATGTTTGGGAATGAATGAAGATAAAATTCCTGCAGGCGAATATTGTATTTCTACAAGTAATAGAAATTTTGAAGGCAGGCAGGGAGCAGGTGCAAGAACGTTATTGGCAAGTCCTTTAACGGCAGCTGCTTCGGCTATAACAGGAGTAGTAACTGATGTAAGAAACCCCCTGTCCCCCTAAAGGGGGAACTTAGATTGGAGCTACTTTATTTCTTTTGATAGTTCTTATAGTTAATGATTATGAAATTAACTCCGTAGAATGAAAAAATAAAAAACGAATTAGAAAAATGTCAGAACAGAAAAATGAAAATACAAAATTAGGTTCCCCCTTCAGGGGGGCAGGGGGTTTCACTTCCAGGTTTGTTCCTTTACCATTGGAAAATGTTGACACGGATCAAATAATTCCTGCACGCTTTTTAAAAGCTACTACCCGTGAAGGCTTTGGTAAAAACCTTTTTCGTGATTGGCGTTATCAGAATAATGATGAGACCAAACCAAAAAAGGATTTTGTTTTGAACCAGCCTGAATATGAAGGGAAAATTTTTGTGGCAGGAAAAAATTTTGGTTGTGGCTCTTCACGGGAACATGCTGCATGGGCAATTCTTGATTATGGTTTTAGGGTTGTTGTGTCCAGCTTTTTTGCCGACATCTTTAAAAGCAATTCTTTAAATAATGGCCTTTTACCGGTACAGGTAAGTGAAGAATTTCTTCAAAAAATATTTAAAGCGGGCACAAAAGATCCGTTAACCAAGTTAGAAGTAAATCTTGAGCAACAAACTATCAAAATATTAGATTCTTCAAAAGTCCCCTCTACCGGAGGGGATTTAGGAGATGCTTTTGAGATCAGCAGTTACAAAAAAAAATGTTTGCTAAATGGTTATGATGATATTGATTATTTAGTAAGCATTAAGTCAGATATAGAATCTTTTGAAAAACAACTTGCATAAAATATAAGTTATGGTGAAGAACATTGCAGTAATACCAGGTGATGGCATCGGTCCTGAAGTAACACAACAATCAATAAACGTTTTAAACGCTTTGGCAGAACAATACGGCCACCAGTTTAAGTATACCTATTGTTTGATGGGTGCAGATGCAATTGATAAAACAGGAAATCCTTTGCCCGATGAAACTATAGAAGTTTGCTTGAACAGCGATGCAATTTTATTTGGCGCCATCGGTCATCCAAAATATGATAATGACCCTTCAGCGAAAGTGAGACCGGAACAGGGTTTGCTCAAAATAAGAAAGACGCTGCAATTGTTTGCAAACATTCGTCCTGTTACAACTTACCCATCCCTGCAACACTTATCTCCTTTAAAAAGCAAGCAACTTGAGGATGTTGATTTTATCATTTATCGTGAATTAACCGGGGGAATTTATTTTGGCAAAAAAGAAACTAACGAAGATCTTACTGAAGCTTCTGACCTCTGCACTTATAATAAAACAGAAATAGAACGTATTGCTCATTTGGCATTTAAGTCTGCACAATCAAGAAGAAAAAAATTAACACTCGTTGATAAAGCAAACATTTTGGAAACCTCAAGACTCTGGAGAAAAACTGTGCAGCAAATAGCCCTTTCTTATAAAGATGTTACTGTTGATTATATGTTTGTTGACAATGCTGCCATGCAGATAATTGTAAATCCAAAACAGTTTGATGTTATTCTTACTGAAAATATGTTTGGAGATATTCTCAGCGATGAGGCAAGTGTTATCAGTGGCTCATTAGGATTGTTGCCTTCGGCTTCTATCGGTAATTCATCAGCTTTATTTGAACCTATTCACGGTTCCTATCCACAGGCAGCAGGAAAAGACATTGCCAATCCTTTAGGCTCTATTTTATCAGCAGCTATGATGCTTGATTATTTTAATTTAAAAGAAGAAGCAGACCTGGTAAGAAAAGCTGTTGAATGGACTATAAAAAATGGAATGGTTACAAAAGATATTGATCCCATAAATTTTTATTTCATGTCAACTGTTGGAGATTTGATAATTGATTATGTGAATGGAAGAATTCCGGGAACAGTTAATAAAAAAAATATTGAATTAAGAAAATCCACTATTATTTAGTTATGTATTACAATGAAAACACGATAATTTATTTAAACGGCGAATTTGTAAAAGCAGCAGATGCAAGAACAGGATTGTACGATCAGTCGCTGCATTATGGCTATGCTGTATTTGAAGGCATAAGAGCATACAAAACACAAAATGGCACACAAATTTTTAAAGCAGCTGAACATTACGATAGGTTGAAATACTCTGCAGAAGCTATTTTAATTCCATATGAACATTCTACACAACATCTGATTGATATTTCCTACGAAGTATTGGTAAAAAATAATTTTCAGGATGCATATCTGCGACCTTTGGTTTTCTGTCCGCCAAACATGAAGTTGCAAAAATCAGAAAGATCTTTTATCATGATCGCCGCATGGGAATGGGATGCATATCTCGGAAATAAATTATTAAGAGTGATGACGTCTTCTTATCAACGACCAAATCCTAAAGCATTTAAAATTAATGCAAAGGTTAGCGGGCATTACGTAAACTCTATTCTTGCATCCCAGGAAGCAAAAGATAATGGTTATGATGAAGCGTTGTTATTGGATGGAAAGGATTTTGTTGCAGAAGGTCCGGGAGCAAATGTTTTTTTTGAAAAGAATGGAAAGTTATTTACTCCTCCTGCAAAAAATATTCTTCCCGGTATTACAAGAGCTACTGTAATTGAAATATGTAAAGAGCTTGATATTCCGGTAGAAGAAAAATATTTTACTACTGATGAATTAAAAGAAGCAGATACCGCATTCTTTTGCGGCACCGCTGCTGAAGTAATTGGATGGGAATCGTTAGACAATGTTAAATTCGCAAAGCCCTGGAATGAAACAGTAAGCAAAGTAATTCAGGAGGCATATAAATGTAAAGTATTACA
>OLLO01000256.1_pt1 | contig 9816 bp, 10 predicted proteins | sample 1604551 | NCBI WGS metagenome assembly OLLO01 (sample SAMEA104055720, study PRJEB20765) | soil metagenome | biome: Arctic tundra; feature: Polygonal ground; material: soil | place: USA | collected 2011-09 | depth 0-0.5 m
TGGTTCTCGTGATATAAAAAATTCTTTTCCGTCGGTTCTATTTCTGCATCGTACCATGCTTTATAGATTTGTATAACTTCCATTAATTTGTTGTTATCAATAAGCTCATCTTCACTAATGTTATTTAAAATGTAGTTTGCTACTGTAGTTCCCGATTCCCATTCTTTTAATCCAAACTCCAGTAAACTTCTTACGATAGCTCTTTCACTCTGCTCATCTTCATTCAATAAATTTATAAGATCCTCATCTCCGGTTGGTATAGTTGTAGCAGCGCCTTCCTGGTATACTTTATCTACAGAGAAAGATTTTCTTTCTTGTTTATTTATTTTTTCACGGATAAATTTATTTACAAGATTATGCAAACCACTTTCATCAATTTTTAACAGCTCAGCGCTTTTTCGGATGTAATCCTGCTGCTTTGTGAAATCTTCAGCCTTATTTATTTTGGAAATTGTTTCTGCTATCTGGTTTACTACAACAGATCTTTTATTAGTGTCATCACCGGCATCTTTCAGCGCAATATCAAGCTGAAATAAAATGAAATCTTTTTTATTGACAGCAATAAAATCTGTAAAAGCGCTAACTCCTTTTTTATTTATATAACTATCGGGATCTTCTTTATCTGGTATTAAAACAAGTTTTACATTTAAGCCTTCTTCCAGCGCCATATCCAATCCACGTAAAGCAGCTTTTACCCCCGCAGCATCACCATCATAAATTATGGTAAGGTTACTTGTATATTTTTTTATCAACCGTAGCTGGTCAGTTGTTAGAGAAGTTCCGCCACTTGCAACCACATTTTCAATCCCTGCCTGGTGCAGTGCAATAACATCAGTATAACCTTCTACCAGTAAGCATTCATCAGCTTTATCAATAGCCATTCTGGCAAAATAGGAGCCATATAAAATCTTGCTTTTTACATATATCTCATTTTCAGGAGTATTGATATATTTTGGTGCCTTATCATTATTTTTTATAAGCCTGGCACCAAACCCAACAATCTTTCCGCTCTGATTATGTACGGGAAAAATTATTCTTCCGCGATAATTATCTGCAGGTTTCTCATCTCTTACAGTTACTAATCCGCTTTTTTGTAAATAGTCAATATTGTATTGTGCAGCCAGAGCAGCCTTTGCAAAATTATCCCGGGAAGAAGGATTGAAACCCAGTTGAAACTTTTTTATTATCTCTTCTCTAAAACCTCTCTGCTTTAAATAACTTAAGCCAACATCCTGTCCTTCATCAGTATTAAATAAAACATCTGTAAAATACTTTTGTGCAAAATTATTTATCGCATAAAGGCTGTCAGCAAGTAATTGTTGCTGCTTAATTTCGGGAGATGTTTCAGTTTCTTCAATCTCTACATTATACTTGTTGGCAAGCCATCGCAATGCTTCTACGTAACTGTACTTTTCATGCTCCATTAAAAAACTTATGCTGTTGCCGCTTCGTCCGCAACCAAAGCATTTGTAAATTTCTTTTGATGGTGAGACTGTGAATGAAGGAGTTTTTTCGTTGTGAAAAGGACATAGTCCCAGATAATTAGAGCCCCGCTTTTTAAGTTTTACAAATGAGCTTATGATATCGATAATATCTATCCTGCTTAAAATTTGTTGTATGGTAGAAGGGGAGATCATTACATTCAAAAATAACAAATGAATGCTATTATCCGGCAGGATGTTAAATCTTTCATACAATTTTTATAGAGTGTAACCGTTGTAATCAAAGTTAAATCCTATAAACTAAACTAATACATGATGCCAATCCTAAACCAGCAGCATTTTTTAGCGGAACAATTTCACGCTAAAGATATTTTAGTAATAAAGGCAAATTACGAGGCAATCCTTAAAATTAAGAGATGGAAATTTATTCACAGCCTTTCCACTTTAAGTACAACAATAAGGATGGAAGCCGACAATATGATACATAATTCTTTCCTTGCTTTTATTGATAGCCAGGAAGTATTAATTGCAGAAGGATACTTTGAATCCGATCTTCAAAATTAATTTTATCAATTACTCTTACTTCGCCGCACTTAAATTTTAGAGCCTTAAGTTTGTATAACTGTTTCTTACAAACTATAAAAATGAACCTAAAATCTCCGCTATCTTTTTTTTTGATTATTTCTCCCATAATTTTTTATTCGTGTACAAACAGCAGTGCCAGAGCTAACTTTTACATGATCACCAACTTTCGGTAATTGTACATGATTCACATAACTGGTGAATTCAGCACTCTTCATTTCATAATTCTTAATTTAGTATTACCAAAACTATTATCATGTATTAACATTCATCAAACGATGAACTCTTGCCTGCCTTAGTTACCTTTGCACCTTCAAAAGTTTTTATGAATAAAAAAGAAGTTTATATTATATCGGCAGTCCGTACACCTTTGGGAAGTTTTGGTGGGGCATTAAAAGATATTCCTGCTACAAAGCTTGGTGCTATTGCTATTAAAGGCGCTATCGAAAAAGCCGGCATTGATCCTAATATTGTGCAGGATGTTTTAATGGGCTGTGTATTGCAGGCAAATCTTGGTCAGGCGCCGGCACGCCAGGCTTCAATGCTTGCAGGGCTTCCACCAAATGTTAATTGCACAACGATCAATAAAGTTTGTGCCAGCGGAATGAAAGCAATTATGATTGGCGCACAAAGTATAATGCTTGGTGATGCTGATGTAGTAGTTGCAGGTGGTATGGAAAATATGAGCCAGGTGCCTTTTTATTCTCCATCTACACGCTGGGGAAATAAATATGGAAATACACAATTGATTGATGGGCTTGTAAAGGATGGATTGACCGATGTTTATAATGATTATGCCATGGGCAATGCTGCAGAATTGTGTGCAAGAGAATGTAACATAAGCAGGGAAGAGCAGGATGCTTTTGCCGTTGAAAGTTATAAGCGCAGCCAGGCTTCCGTTAATGAAGGAAAATTTAAAGAAGAAATTGTAGGAGTTGAAATACTTCAACGCAAAGGTGACCCAATAATGTTTTTAAAAGATGAAGAACCCTTTAATGTAAAATTTGATAAGATACCCGAATTAAAATCTGCTTTTGAAAAAAACGGAAGTGTAACAGCTGCAAATGCAAGCACGATGAATGATGGCGCTGCAGCACTTGTTTTAATGAGTAAAGAAAAAGCAGATGAGTTGGGATTAAAACCAATTGCAAAAATTGTAAGCTACGCAGATGCAGAGCAGGCTCCTGAATGGTTTACGACAACACCTTCCATTGCCTTACCAAAAGCTGTTGAAAAGGCAGGATTAAAAATGGAAGACATTGAATATGCAGAATTGAATGAAGCGTTTAGTGTTGTTGGCATTGTGAATGCCCAAAAAATGAATCTTGATCTTAAAAAAGTAAATGTAAATGGAGGAGCGGTTTCGTTAGGTCATCCGTTAGGTTGCAGTGGCGCACGGATAATTGTTACATTAATAAATGTATTAAAACAAAATAATGGAAAGATTGGTGCTGCAGCGATTTGTAACGGTGGTGGTGGTGCAAGCGCAATGGTAATTGAAATTGTCTGACGGTCCCCGTCTGACAATTCATAATATTTTACCATAGTATTTTGTGGTCAGACCGGGACGGTCAGACCAGTGAAAATTGCTCAATTCCTCAATGCATGAAAAACTGTTTTTAATTTTCTCATTGAGTAATTTTTATATTGAGCAATTAATTAATTTTGCCACTCTCCAAGGGAGTCCTTTGGACAAATTTTACAATATGAGACAAATTGCATTTAGAGAAGCCTTACGTGAAGCAATGAACGAAGAGATGAGACGTGATGAAAAAGTTTTTTTAATGGGGGAGGAGGTTGCAGAGTATAACGGCGCCTATAAAGTAAGCCAGGGTATGCTGGAAGAGTTTGGAGAAAAAAGAGTAATAGATACACCCATTTCCGAGCTTGGTTTTACAGCCATTGCTGTTGGTGCCGCACAAAACGGTTTACGTCCTATTGTAGAATATATGACATGGAACTTTGCCAATTTTGCCTTAGATCAAATTTTAAATACTGCATCTAAAATGCTGGCAATGAGCGGCGGGCAGGTTAGTTGCCCTATTGTTTTTCGTGGGCCAAATGGAAGCGCAGGACAATTGGGAGCACAACATTCCACTGCTTATGAATCTTTGTATGCAAATATTCCGGGGCTCAAAGTAATTTCAGTAAGCAATCCATACGACGGTAAAGGTTTATTAAAAAGTGCTATTCGTGATGATGATCCGGTTATATTTATGGAGAGTGAAGTAATGTATGGAGAAAAGGGTGATGTGCCCGAAGAAGAATATCTGATTCCAATTGGTAAAGCAAAAGTTGCAAGGGAAGGCAATGATGTAACACTCGTTTCTTTTAACAAAATGATGAAGGTTGCTTTAGGCGCTGCAGATGAATTGGCAAAGGAGAATATCAGCGCTGAAGTAATTGATCTGCGAACCATTCGCCCAATGGATTGGCAAACCATTCTTGAATCAGTTAAAAAAACAAATCGTTTGGTGATAGTGGAAGAACAGTGGCCATTTGCTTCTGTGTCTTCTGAAATAACTTACCGCATACAAAAAGAAGGTTTCGATTTTTTGGATGCTCCCATCCGTCGTATAACCTCTACAGATACGCCAATGCACTATGCTCCTAATCTTGTTGCTGCATATTTACCTAATGTTCCCAGAACAGTGAACCTTGTAAAAGAAGTGATGTATTTGAAGAAATAATAGAAATGTGTTTTAAGCAGCGTTAGTTTTTATCGTTGGTATTTTGGAAAATTCATTCTTTTTTTTATTTAATTCTTCTTCAATATCATAATCATCCTGTAACCCTAACCAAAATTTTGTAGAAGTTCCAAAATACTTACTAAGCCGTAATGCAGTATCTGCCGTTATCCTGCGATTACCTTTTAATATTTCAGAAACTCTTGTTTGTGGGATACCAATATCTTTACTTAACCGGTAGGCTGTAACATTCATTGCTTTAAGAAATTCTTCCTGAAGCACTTCTCCGGGATGGATATTGTTCAAATTTTTCATTTAAATTTATTTAATGATAATCAGTTATTTCTACTTCATAAGCATTCCCATTGTTCCATTTAAAAATTATTCGCCATTGATCATTAATTCTAATTGAATAAAACTCCTTTAATTTTCCAGATAGCTTTTCCAGCCTGTTTGATGGTGGTATTCTTAAGTCACCAGGATTCTGAGAATTATTCAGCATTCTCAATTTTCTTCTCCCTGTTAGCTGAATATCATTTGGCAATTCTTTTACTCTGATTCCTCGCCATATTTTTTCAGTTTGTTTTTCTCCAAATGATATTATCATAAAGATCAATTACATACTAACGCCAAAGATAAGTAATATAGGTTATATTTTTTACGAAAAAATTTGTTGTGGTTGCTTAGATTCCCGCTCAATTAGAATTGACTATTTTTGAATTGCTTAAGGTAAATAACAACATGGCAAATATTCTTATAATAGATGATGAAAAAAGCATACGGAAAACTTTAACCGGGATATTGAGTTACGAAGGCTACAAAGTTGATGAGGCGGCTGATGGGGAAGAAGGATTGAAGAAATTTAGAGAAAAAACTTACGACCTTGTTTTGTGCGATATTAAAATGCCCAAGCTTGATGGAATAGAATTTTTAGAAAAAGCAAAGCAAATAAATTCTGATGTTCCTATTATTATTATCAGCGGGCATGGAAATATTGAGACCGCTGTAGAAGCAGTTAAGAAAGGTGCTTATGATTATATTTCCAAACCGCCGGACCTTAACCGGATGCTGATAACCCTGCGAAATGCAATGGATAAAACTACTCTTGTTGCAGAAACCAAAGTGCTGAAGCGTAAGGTGGGTAAGGTTCAGGAGATAATTGGCGAATCTGCACCCATAAAAAAAATTAAAGACACCATTGACAAAATTGCGCCAACGGATGCAAGAGTTTTAATTACCGGGGATAATGGTGTTGGTAAGGAATTAGTAGCCAGATGGATCCATGAAAAGAGTAACCGTTCTTCCGGAACTTTGGTAGAAGTTAATTGTGCAGCTATTCCGGGTGAGTTAATTGAAAGCGAATTGTTCGGTCATGAGAAGGGCTCTTTCACTTCTGCAGTAAAGCAACATATCGGGAAATTTGAACAGGCAAATGGTGGCACTTTATTTTTAGATGAGATAGGCGATATGAGTATGAATGCTCAGGCAAAAGTCCTCAGGGTTTTACAGGAAGGAAAAATAACAAGAGTTGGCGCAGATAAAGATATTACTGTTGATGTACGGGTAATTGCTGCAACAAATAAAGATTTATTAAAAGAAGTGGAAGAAAAGAAATTCCGCATTGACCTGTATCACAGGCTTGGTGTTATCATCATGCATGTGCCTTCATTAAATGACAGGCTATCTGATATTCCTTTACTTGTTGAAAAATTTTTACAAGATATTGCAACTGAATATGGGCAGCCTAAAAAATCAGTTGATAAAAATGCAATGGAAGCTTTGCAAAAACATAACTGGAGCGGCAACATCCGTGAATTAAGAAATGTAGTTGAACGCCTCATCATTCTTTCGGGCAAAACAATTTCTGCTGATGATGTAGAAAATTATGTACTGCCCAGGAAATAAATTTACTTTAATCTTATATTAATATTGAGTCAATAAGTCATTAGGTCATTGGGTCATTAAGTTAGTCTTACATTTTTTCTATTGACCAATGACAATTGACTTAATGACTTTTAATAATGACAATTGACCCAATGACTTTTAATTATATGAAGCACATTTACTGTATAAGCGGTTTAGGCGCTGATGAAAGAGTGTTTTCTAAATTTCAATTCCCTCAACATGAAATACATTTTATTAAATGGATAACTCCCGAAAAAAATGAAAGCATTGAAGCATATGCAAAAAAATTAATTGTCCAAATTCATCACGACAATCCTATTCTTATCGGCTTATCTTTTGGCGGTATAATGTGCATCGAAATTGCCAGGCAAATAAAAACAGAATTGATCATTATTATTTCAAGTATTAAAACAAATAATGAACTCCCTTTATGGATGCGGCTTTCAGGCAAACTAAAGCTTAACAGGTTATTTCCTATGCGATCATTTAAATTAATTGAATCATTGGAAGATTATAACCTGGGAGTAAAAACAAAAGAAGAAAAAGAAATGGTTCATGATTACAGAAAGAATATTAATACCGTATATTCCAACTGGGCTATTAATGCGATTTTAAACTGGAAAAATAAAACGGCACCGAAAAATCTATACCATATTCATGGCGATATGGACAGGATCTTTTCTATAAAAAAAATTAAACCGGATTATACAATCCATAATGGCGGACATTTTATGATCTTAAATAAAAGTGATGAAGTGAATAAATGCATCAATTCCATTCTTAAAGCAAATATGAAATAGAATATAATGTTAAGGTTATTAATCCCATTAATCTACTAATTCCAAAAATCAAGGTTCAGACAATTTAATACAGTACATTTGTCCGCATTAAAACGTTGTACATGAGTATAGGTTTCCTCTTATTTATTATCGCATTAATATCCTCTCTTATTGGCTTGTATGGCATGTTTCAGAAAGCAGGCATTGCCGGTTGGAAAGCTTTTATTCCATTTTATAATACCTGGTGCATGGTGCAGAAAATGCAGCTGAAAAAAATATGGTTCTTTCTGCAATTCATACCCATTGTAGGTTTTTTTATTATTATCTGGATACTCATAAAATTTGTTGAGCATTTTGGAAGATTTTCTGTTCCTGCTCATGCAGCTACTGTTTTTATTCCCTTTATTTATTTCCCTTCTTTAGGGTTCTCAAAAAATGAAAGGTATGCCGGCACGGCAGTGGTAAAAAATTATAAAAAGTCGGCTGCAAGGGAATGGATTGATGCTGCAGTTTTTGCAATTGTTGCAGCAACCCTTATCCGCACATTTGTGTTTGAAGCTTACACAATTCCAACCCCATCAATGGAAAAAACTTTGCTGGTAAACGACTTTCTTTTTGTAAGTAAATTCAGTTATGGTCCAAGAATTCCAAATACACCTTTGGCAATGCCTTTTGTACATCATACCATTCCCGGACTAAATATAAAATCTTATGTTGAATGGATTCATATTCCTTATACACGCTGGTTTCCTAGCCCAATACAACGAAATGATGTGGTAGTATTTAATTTTCCGGTAAATGATACCCTGATAAATGATGAAGAAAATTTTGGTTCAAGAGTTACTTATTATGAAGCAATAAGACAGCGCATGGCAGCAGATCATATAAGTCAGGAGGAAGCTCGAACAAGGATTTGGGATCTGTATGGAGATAATATTATTGTACGGCCTGTTGATAAAAGAGAAAATTTTATTAAACGTTGCGTGGCAATTGCAGGTGATTCGTTACAGGTAAAAGGAAGCGTCGTTTATATAAATGGTGCAGCTACAGACTTCCCAAAAAATTATGAAAGATATTATAATGTAACAACTGATGGTACATTACTTAATGAAGAAGAATTAGCAGAATTTGGTATTCATACAGATCCTATATTGAATGAATTTATGAATACGGGTACAGGTTCGTACACCATCAATATGACAGCTGCTGAAAAAGAAAAGGTATCTAAATTGCCTAATGTTAAAAGCATTATTCCAATTCCTGATTCACCGGATCCCCAGCTTTTTCCGTACTATAACACAGATCATCAATGGACAGTTGATAATTACGGACCGGTGTGGATTCCAAAAAAAGGTGCTACAATTTCTTTAACCCCCGATAATGTTATCCGCTACCAGCGCAGCATAAGTGTTTATGAAGGAAATAAATTTGAAGAAAGAGAAGGTAAATATTTCATTAACGGTAAAGAAGCAACTACCTACACATTTAAAATGAATTATTACTGGATGATGGGTGATAACAGGCATAACTCATTAGATAGCCGTTTCTGGGGGGTTGTTCCTGAAGATCATATTGTTGGCAAAGCCACTTTAATATGGTTTAGCTGGGATAAAGGTCCGCGGTGGAACCGTATGTTTAGAACAATTAAATAAATGTGCTAATGTGCTGATTTGCTAATTTATAATTGAAGTCTAATGGTAAAAGAAGAATTAAAATTTACAATTGAGGTTTACGAATCCAGCGATGAGTTGAATGAGGACGATGCATTTCTTTTAAGCGAAGCCCGCTCTGTAACACAGTTTGCTTATGCACCATATTCAAATTTCCAGGTTGGTGCAGTGGCTAAATTAGTGAATGGTGAAATAGTTACCGGCACTAACCAGGAAAATGCTTCGTATCCTGCAGGCATATGTGCAGAAAGAAGTTTGCTTGCTGCTGCTGCATCACAACATCCCGGTGTTGCAATTGAAACAATGGCGATCACATACAATAATTTAAAGGGAGATAGCGATACACCTGTTAGTCCCTGCGGTATTTGCCGGCAATCTCTTAGTGAATTTCAAAATCGTTTTCAAAAACCTATAAGAATTATTTTAAGTGGAATGAAAGGCAAAGTTCAGATCATAGATAATGCCGGTTACTTGCTGCCTTTGGCTTTTACATCGGAAAATCTTAAATAGTGTTTGTCAGTCTGAGCTTGTCGAAGACTTGTTGAACTAATTTTTAACTGCTGAATATAATTTTCATCTTTTGTTCATTGCCCTGCAACCCTTCGACAAGCTCAGGGTGACAGAATACAACTCACTTTTTATAACTAATTCTATAGATCACTCCATTGTAATCATCGCTTACAAGCAAGGCTCCATCAGGCATTTGCTGAACATCTACCGGTCTTCCGATTACTGAATGATCAGGACGTAA
>OLLO01000374.1_pt1 | contig 9782 bp, 5 predicted proteins | sample 1604551 | NCBI WGS metagenome assembly OLLO01 (sample SAMEA104055720, study PRJEB20765) | soil metagenome | biome: Arctic tundra; feature: Polygonal ground; material: soil | place: USA | collected 2011-09 | depth 0-0.5 m
CTTACCTGGCATTGGCAACCATTCGCAATATGAAAGCTAATGGATCTCTGCAAACCGATTTATCATGGGAAGAGTTAAGAAAGAATTATATAAAAGCAATTTGCGATGGCTTGTTGAAAGTATTCTCAAAAATGGGCATCTCAACATTACAGTCTTACCAGGGTGCACAAATTTTGGAAATTATTGGTTTAAATAAATTGGTTGTTGATAAATATTTTACAGGAGCAATTTCAAGGATTGAAGGAATGGGACTTGATGAGATTGCAAAAGAAACATTATCTAAACATTTCTTCTCTTTCAGTAAATCAAGTATGCCTGTAAATGGTTTACAGGTGGGAGGTATTTATGAATGGAGAAGAAAGGGCGAGTTTCATTTATTTAATCCGCAAACCATTCACCTGCTGCAATACTCTACAAGATTAAATGACTATAATATCTTCAAAAAATATTCAAAGCTCGTAAACGAGCAAAGTGAAAAAGCAGTAACACTAAGAAGTTTATTTCAATTCAAACACAATCGTCCGTCAATTTCAATTGATGAGGTAGAACCTGCAGAAAATATTTACAAACGTTTAGCAACAGGTGCAATGTCCTTTGGCTCCATTTCATGGGAAGCCCATACCACACTGGCTATTGCAATGAACAGGCTTGGTGGAAAAAGTAATACAGGCGAAGGTGGTGAAGATGAAAGCCGGTATGAAAAATTGCCTAACGGTGATTCTATGAGAAGCGCAATTAAACAAGTTGCTTCAGCAAGATTTGGGGTAACAAGCCTGTATTTAACCGAAGCAGATGAATTGCAGATTAAAATGGCACAAGGTTCAAAGCCGGGAGAAGGAGGACAGTTACCGGGCGATAAGGTAGATGATTGGATTGGTAGAGTTCGCCATGCTACACCCGGTGTTGGGTTGATTTCGCCACCACCTCATCACGATATTTATTCAATTGAAGATCTTGCACAATTAATTTTTGATTTAAAAAACGCAAACAGAAAAGCAAGAATAAATGTAAAACTTGTTTCCAAAGCAGGTGTAGGAACCATTGCAGCAGGTGTTACTAAAGCAAAAGCAGATGTGATATTAATTTCCGGTCATGATGGAGGAACTGGTGCATCACCGATAAGTTCTATAAAACATGCAGGCTTACCGTGGGAATTAGGTCTTGCAGAAACGCATCAAACACTTGTAAAAAATAAATTAAGAAGCAGGGTAGTTGTGCAAACCGACGGACAATTAAAAACCGGACGTGATATTGCAATTGCCACTTTACTTGGAGCCGAAGAGTGGGGAGTTGCAACCGCTGCATTAATAGTTGAGGGTTGTATCATGATGCGTAAATGCCATCTCAACACATGTCCTGTAGGAGTTGCAACTCAGAATAAAGAATTGCGTAAACTATTTACAGGTGATGCGGATCATGTTGTTAATCTCTTTAAATTTTTAACGCAGGAGTTAAGAGAAATCATGGCTGAGCTGGGTTTTAAAACTATAAATGAAATGGTAGGCCAGGTTGATTTTTTAGAAAAGAAAGAAAACATTACTCACTGGAAATACCGCAACGTTGATCTGTCTCCTGTCTTATACAAACAGCCTGCTTCAGAATTTACAGGATTATATAAATCCGAAGAACAGGATCATGGCTTGAGTGAAGTGCTTGATTGGAATTTATTAAAAGCTGCAAAACCAGCATTGGATAATCAGCAAAAAATATTTGGAGAATTCCTTTTAAAAAATACTGATAGAACAACAGGAACAATTTTATCAAATGAAATTACAAAACGGTATAAAGCAGATGGCTTGCCCGATGATACGATTCATTTTAAATTTATAGGTACGGCAGGGCAAAGTTTTGCAGCTTTTAATACCAGGGGTGTAACGCTTGAACTGGAAGGAGATGCAAATGATTATTTTGGTAAAGGGCTGAGTGGTGCAAAACTTATTATATATCCATCAAAGAATGCAGCCTTTCTTCCCGAAGAAAATATTATTGTAGGTAATGTTGCGCTTTATGGCGCTACATCAGGCGAAGTTTTTATCAGGGGGAAAGCAGGTGAAAGGTTTGCTGTTCGTAATTCAGGCGCAAACGTAGTGGTGGAAGGTGTTGGTGATCATGGTTGTGAATACATGACCGGCGGTAATGTTATCATACTTGGTGAAACAGGTAGAAATTTTGCAGCAGGTATGAGTGGTGGCATTGCTTACGTTTATGATGTACAACGCAGGCTTGATTCAATGTGCAATAAAACAATGGTTGATCTTGACAGGATTGAGGAATATGATGAAAAGTTATTACATGAAATGATCAGTAAACATTATCAATATACTAATAGCACTGTTGCAAAATTTGTGTTGAATGATTTTGATAACCAGTTGAAAAATTTTGTGAAGGTATTTCCAAAAGATTATAAGAAAGTGTTGAATGAAAAAGCTATTGTTTCCATCGTAAAAGAATTTAAGTAATAATTGAAATTTAATTTTACAAAAACATAAAAATTCTCCCTTCAGGGAGTTAGAGGGTATGAGTAAAGTAACAGGCTTTTTAGAATTTACAAGAGAACTTCCTGCAAAGCGTCCGCCGCAGGAAAGAGTAAATGATTATAATGAATTTATTGAAAGATATTCTGATGAGAAACTCAACCAGCAATCTGCCCGCTGCATGGACTGTGGCGTTCCCTTTTGTCATCAAGGTTGCCCGTTAGGAAATGTAATTCCCGAGTTTAATGATGCAGTTTATCGCAAAAGCTGGAAGGAGGCATATGATATACTTTCTTCCACTAATAATTTTCCTGAATTTACCGGAAGAATCTGCCCTGCACCCTGCGAAACATCTTGTGTATTAGGTATCAATGCACCTGTAGTTACAATTGAAGAAATAGAAAAACATATTATAGAAATTGCCTTTGATAATGGTTATGTACAACCCATAATACCTCATATTCGAACAGGCAAAAAAATAGCTATTGTGGGGTCGGGTCCTGCGGGTTTGGCTGCAGCATCACAATTAAATTATGCTGGTCATACGGTTGTAGTTTTTGAAAGAGACGACGCACCGGGAGGGTTATTGAGATATGGTATACCTGATTTTAAATTAGAAAAATGGGTGATAGACAGAAGAGTGAAATTAATGGAAGAGGAAGGTATTGTATTTAAATGCAATGCCGAAGTTGGTATTGATATCAATATAAATGATCTGCTGAGAGAATATCATGCAATTGTATTAGCTGGTGGTTCAACTGTTCCAAGAGATTTGAATATTCCCGGAAGACAATTGAACGGAATTCATTTTGCCATGGATTTTTTAACACAGCAAAACAAAAGAGTATCAAACAAAAAAGTGGAAGGGAAAGACATTTTTGCAACAGGTAAAAATGTAGTGGTAATTGGTGGTGGGGATACAGGAAGTGATTGTGTGGGAACAGCTAATCGTCACAAAGCATCGTCTGTTACACAATTTGAATTATTGCCCAAGCCACCTGAAAACCGAACTGCTTTTATGCCTTGGCCAACTTACCCAATGATTTTAAAAACAACCAGTTCTCATGAAGAGGGAGTGCAACGTCATTGGGCTATTGCTACAAAAGAATTTATAGGTGATGACAATGGAAATCTCAAAGCTCTGAAAATTGTTGATCTTGAATGGAAATTCACAGAAGAAAATAAACCTGCACAATTTGTAGAAGTAGCAGGCAGTGAAACACAAATTCCCTGCGAAGTTGCTTTGCTGGCAATGGGCTTTGTTCATCCTCTGCATAAAGGTTTATTAAACCAGTTAGAAATTGAACTGGACGAGAGCGGTAATGTAAAAGCTACAGAAAACTCGTACCATACAAATATTCCCAAAATATTTACTGCCGGCGATATGCGTCGGGGACAATCACTTGTTGTTTGGGCTATCTCAGAAGGAAGAGAATGTGCCCGAAAAGTAGATGAGTACCTTACTGGCTATTCTTTGCTGGAAGCAAAGGATAATAATATTTTTCAAAAGGCTTAATTTTCTTGTACTTTAATTTTTAATGGAACCTGCTTTTGGCAGGTTTTTTAGTATTTCAAAAATTTGATTAAATATATTATAAAATTATAAATATAATATATTTTTATCAACATAGTTTTGTGTAAAAACTTATTATTATTTTATTCGACTGATAATCAGTATATAACAATATTTTTTATTATATTAAAATATAAAATATATAAAATAATATTTTATAATTGCATTTTTTTTGGTATGTTTGAATAAATAAATGATAAAAATGAAAAAAATATCTGTAAGCCAAACAATCCCATTTATTGTTTTGATGGTTGTTGCCATCGCTGCTATTTTTATTCCATCATTTGCAACTTTTAATGATGGTGGTAAATATAATTCTGCAGATATTGCCTGGATAATTGTAGCAACTGCTCTTGTATTTTTAATGACTCCCGGCTTAGCTTTTTTTTATGGAGGAATGGTTCACAGGAAGAATGTTCTTTCCACCATGATCAAAAGTTTTGTAGCCACGGGGATTGTAAGTATCTTATGGGTTACAGTTGGATATAGTCTTTGTTTTGGTGAATCAATCGGAGGTTTCATCGGCAATCCGTTTTCTCATCTCTTTTTTAAAGGTGTAAGTTCAGGAGCGCCATGGAGTTTAGCGCCAACTATTCCATTGATGTTGTTCGCACTTTTTCAATTAATGTTTGCTATTATTACTCCAAGCCTGGTAGTAGGTGCTGTAGCTGAAAGAATTCGTTTTTCTTCTTACATACTTTTTATTGTTATGTTCAGCCTTTTCGTGTATGCGCCTATTGCTCACTGGACCTGGCATCCTGATGGATTTTTATTTAAAATGGGCGTACTTGATTTTGCAGGAGGAACAGTAGTTCATATTTCTGCAGGTTGTGCTGCTTTAGCAGGTGCATTAGTTTTAAAGCGTAGAAAAGTTCATATTGAAAATAAAGAAATTCCACCTGCGAATATTCCTTATGTTTTAATTGGAACCGGGCTGCTCTGGTTTGGATGGTTTGGCTTTAATGCAGGCTCTGCAGGAGGAGCGAATGCTTTATCAGTTTCTGCATTTGCCACTACAAATACTGCGGCTGCCGCAGGTGGATTGGCCTGGATGTTTTTTGATGTATTGAAAGGAAAAAAACCTTCCGTGCTGGGATTCTGCATTGGCGCTGTAGTTGGGCTTGTAGCTATTACTCCTGCTGCAGGTTTTGTTGCAATACCACAAAGCATATTTATTGGAGCAGTAGCTTCACTTATTTCAAATATTGCAGTTTACTATAAATCAAAATCTATTTTAGATGATACACTCGATGTTTTTCCATGTCATGGTATCGGTGGTATAGTTGGTATGATTATGACAGGAATTTTTGCAACTAAAAATATTAATAGTGGTGGGAATGATGGATTGTTTTATGGAAATCCTGCATTCTTTTTTACACAGTTGAAAGGCTTATCTATCGTTGTGGCTTATAGTTTTTCTGCCTCTTACGGCATATTTAAATTTATCAATTGGGTAATGCCTATGAGAGTAAGTAAGGCAGATGAAGAACTGGGATTAGATGCATCACAACATAATGAAAAATATTTACAAGGCACTTTACTGGTAAAACATAATGGTGCTTTAACTGAAGAAGAAAAGGGCATAGCCGAAACGATTAACTTCTGAGAAAAGTTAATCAGCTATACCCTTTCATTTTTGAACCTTTAAATCTAAAACAATGTTAAGGAAAATTTTGACGTCTTGCGTTGCAATGAGCATATTTTATTTTGCTGTTGCACAAACAAACAAACTTGAGGTAATCAATCCTGACTCTACTACTTCAGGAACTGCCACTGCAGAAGAATCCAAACCTAAAACAATTATTTCCGGTTCTGTTGATGTTTATTACAAGTATGATTTTAATAAACAAGCCGGTAATAATAAAACAAGCTTTACCAATTCTCATAATTCATTTGAATTAGGAATGGCTTCTGTGAAGGTGGAGCATACGATTGGCAAAGTAGGCATGGTGGCTGACCTGGGCTTTGGCCAACGTGCAAAAGAGTTTTCTTATAATGATGATGGGATTACTGCAGCCATCAAACAACTTCTGCTTACCTATTCTCCGACAAACTGGTTAAAGCTCAGTCTTGGAAGTTGCGCTACGCATGTTGGTTATGAGCTTGTTGATGCTTATTCTAATCGTAATTATAGCACGTCATACATGTTCTCTTATGGTCCGTTTTTTCATACGGGTCTAAAGGCTGAAATAACTGCTGGTAAGAATGGGTTTATGCTGGGAATCACAAACCCGGTTGACATGAAAACAGCTCCACCAAATAGTAAAAAACATATAATAGCTCAATATAGTATAACGCCGAATGACAAAGTGAAGGCGTATGTGAATTTTATGAGTGGTCAACGTCCTTTGGATTCTGCAAAGGTGAATCAATTTGATGTGGTGGCCACTTTCACCGTCAGTACCAAATTCAGTATCGGTTATAACGGAACTATCAACACAACTAAATATCAGTTAGCCCGCAAATATTCCTCAGGTCAAAAATGGTGGGGTTCTGCTCTTTATTTAAACGTTGATCCAGCAAGTTGGTTTGGATTAACTCTTCGTACAGAATATTTCAGTGATGAAAAACAGCAAAATGTATTTGCAGCAATTCCCGGTGGCGGAAGCGTTTTTGAAACGACGCTTTCAGCAAACTTCAGAATTGATAACCTCGTGATTATTCCTGAGGTACGGTTTGAAAATGCAAGCAAAGAAATTTATGCAAAATCAAATGGAACAGGTACAAAAGCCAATGGTAATTTCTTAATCGCAGCTGTATATCATTTTTAATAACAGGCTGAGAAATTACATTCTAACTAATTACTTTTTTGATCATTAAAATTTAAAAAATCATGTATTTAAAAAATATTTTAAAAGGTAGAATACCATCTTACATTTTTTGGGGCGTGTCAATTTTATTATTGATAATGATGATTGTGCCGGTAGAAACATTTGCACAAATTGATCCTTCAGGGGCTACCACAGGAACAATCAAAGATGTTCCAGCAGCCACAGCAGGTGCGCCAACTTTACAAGAGATCGGTGATACTGTTGGCCACAACAGAATTGCAATAAATATTATGTGGACCTTAATTGCAGGGTTTCTTGTAATGTTTATGCAGGCAGGTTTTGCTTTAGTTGAAACCGGTTTTACACAGAAAAAAAATGTGGCACACACAATGGCTATGAACTTTATGATTTATGTAATTGGTTTATTAGGTTTCTGGATTTGCGGGTTTGCTTTTATGTTTGGCGGAGTTGGCGCCATAGGAGCGTTGGGAGGAACTCCTGGCTTATCACATGAGTTTTCAGTTCATTTATTCGGACATGATTTTGGTTTGTGGGGCAATGCGGGTTACTTCCTGAATAGCAATGTTTATGATGTTGGCGTATTTGCATTGTTCCTATTCCAAATGGTGTTTATGGATACTACTGCAACCATTCCGACAGGTGCTATGGCTGAAAGGTGGAAATTCAAATCATTTTTCATTTTTGGGTTTTTCATATCAATGTTTGTATATCCAATATTCGGAAACTGGGTTTGGGGTGCCGGATGGCTTTCACAATTAGGAGTTAATTTTCATTTAGGTCATGGGCATGTAGATTTTGCGGGATCCTCTGTTGTACACATGGTAGGTGGTGTAGCTGCTTTGGCTGGAGCTATTGTTATCGGACCTCGTGTTGGCAAATATGGTAAAGATGGGACAGTAAATACTATACCGGCTCATAATATCCCAATGGCATTACTGGGTTGCTTTATATTAGCCTTCGGTTGGTTTGGTTTTAATCCGGGTTCAACATTGGCAGGTACTGATCTGCGGATTTCTGTTATTGCAGTAAATACTATGCTGGCCAGTGCAAGTGGAGCTGTTATAGCGGCACTTTACATGAAAATTAAAGATGGGAAATGGGATCCGAGTATGATGGCCAATGGTATGCTTGCCGGCTTAGTAGCTATTACTGCTCCATGCGCATTTGTGACTGCAACGTCTGCTGTTATTATTGGCGCTATCTCAGGTGTTTTAGTAATATGGGCATATTTCTTCATTGACCGGAAATTAAAAATTGATGACCCTGTGGGAGCTATTGCTGTTCATGGTGTAAACGGATTTTGGGGTGTGCTTTCATTAGGATTATTTGCAGATGGCTCTTATGGCGATGGGTGGAATGGTGTTCCCGGAACAGTAAAAGGATTATTCTATGGTGATGCCAGCCAGTTTTTTGCTGAATTAATAGGAGGCCTGACTTGCTTTGTATTTGTGTTTATTGTGATGTACATATTCTTCAAAATATGTGCTAAAACAATCGGGCTTAGATCAAGTGATGCAGATCAAATTGCTGGTCTTGATATACCTGAAATGGGTGTTCATGGGTATGTAGATTAGTAGATATTAATTTCCGGAAACATGCTGTAGATATTTTTTTGCAGCATGTTTCCTTTCCAAAATAACTTTTAAAAATTAAAAGTAAAAGGATGAAACATCTTATAAGAAAAGCAATCAACCCTTTGAGAATTTTTATCTCAGATAGTAGGTTTACAGGCATTCTTTTACTTTCTTGCACGGTTCTGTCATTAGTATGGTCCAATTCAGTAAATGGAGAATGGTACCGGGGAATCTGGAATAGCGATTTGCATTACAGCGTGCCGGTAAATCTTCCACATTCCGGTTTGAAATGGATTAATGATTTTCTGATGGCAATTTTCTTTTTGTTTGCAGGGATGGAAATAAAACGTGAATTGCTTGTTGGTGAACTTTCAAGTTTTAAAAAAGCTGTTCTTCCTTTTGGCGCCGCTCTGGGAGGAATGATTGTACCGGCACTTATCTTTACTGCATTCAATATTAATTCAGGGTTTGCACATGGCTGGGGAATACCCACAGCAACAGATATAGCATTTTCCCTGGGCATTGCTTCATTATTCGGGAAAAGGGTACCTGCAAGTCTTAAAATATTTTTGATGGCTCTTGCAATTATCGATGACCTAGGTGCAATTGTAGTTATTGCATTGTTTTACGGCAGTAAAATAAAATGGATATTTCTTCTGATTGGCGCTTTTGTTTATGGATTGTTATGGCTTTGTAATTACCGTAAAATCAAACCTGGAGCTCTACAAATTATTCTGTCATTCATATTGTGGTATATGATTTTTAATTCAGGAATCGAAGCAAGTATTAGCGGAGTGTTGGTGGCATTTGCCATGCCGGTAAATTCTTTACCAAAACTTGAAATGGCAATACACAAAGTTGTAAATTTTATTATTCTGCCACTTTTTGCCTTAGCAAACACTGCAATTATGGTGCCGCCTGATATAGTCAATTCTTTAAAAGATTCAATAAGTATAGGTATTATTGCAGGGTTAGTAATTGGTAAGCCAGTTGGTATTTTTATTTTCAGTAGGGTAATGATTTCTTTTAAAATTGCAAAATTACCCACCAATACTAACTTAAAGCAATTATTGGGTACAGGTTCCCTTGCAGGTATTGGATTTACCATGTCAATTTTTACAACAACTCTGGCGTTTCAGGGTGAGCAATATAGAGATATTGCAAAAATTTCAATTCTGGCTAGCCTCGTATTGTCTATGGTGTTAAGCTGGACTTACTTTTTAGTTCTTGAAAAGAAAATAATCAAACCTGCATACAAAAAACTTCAACCCTCTTATACACATAAGCTCGCATTAAGTTAAAATGAAAATTTTACAACTCTTAACATGAGTAGGAAATGTAGTTTTGGAATCTTTTCCATTGGGGAACT
>OLLO01000132.1_pt1 | contig 9653 bp, 7 predicted proteins | sample 1604551 | NCBI WGS metagenome assembly OLLO01 (sample SAMEA104055720, study PRJEB20765) | soil metagenome | biome: Arctic tundra; feature: Polygonal ground; material: soil | place: USA | collected 2011-09 | depth 0-0.5 m
GAAATCTATTAATCCATTTAATCAGCGATTCAGACAATAATGATTATACAGACATGCAGGAATTAAAATATAAAGACATCACTGAAAAAATTATAGGAGCTTCATTCGAAGTTCATAAATTTTTCGGCAATGGCTTCCAGGAGGTCATATATCAAAGAGCATTGGCTTATGAGTTTAATCGGGCACGCCTCGAATTTCAAAGAGAAATTGAGCAGGATATTTTTTATAAAGATTTACCCGAACCTATTGGCACAAGGAGAGCAGACTTTGTAGTAGAAGGAAAAGTATTAGTAGAAATAAAAGCCATAATTCAATTAGAAGATGTGCATCTTGCACAGGCATTAAACTATTTAAAAGCTTACAAATTAGAAATTGGTTTATTAATCAACTTCGGTTCAAAAAGTTTGGAGTTTAAGCGACTTATATTAACCCCAAAGTGAGAATCACAGATTTAAAAGATTAAATGATTACACAGAAATCAGCCATCAACAATCAGCGAAATCATTTAATCCGTTTAATCAGCGATCAACAATCAGCGAAATCTATTAATCCATTTAATCAGCGATTCAGATAATATGCTTGACACAGAAACGAAAAGAAGAATTGATGAAGCCCGTGATATTTTAGTGGGCAAATTACCCGACCCCAAAAGCCAGGTGGAGCAAATAACAATTGCGCTTATTTACAAATTCATGTACGACATGGATAAAGAAGCTTTGGACTTTGGCGGAGAAGCAACTTTTTTTTCGGGGGAATGGGAAAAGTATAGCTGGACAAAAATATTCGATCCAAAAATTGGCGGACATGAAATGCTTAATCTGTATGGTGAAGCAATTGTAAAGCTTAATCAAAACCCAAATATCCCTCAACTGTTTCGTGATATTTTTAAGAATGCTTATCTGCCTTACCGTGATCCTGAAACCCTAAAACTTTTTCTCAAAACAATTAACGGATTTACATACGATCATAGCGAAAGATTGGGCGATGCTTTTGAATATCTTCTCTCTGTATTAGGCTCACAGGGCGATGCAGGGCAGTTCAGAACACCGAGACACATAATTGATTTTATTGTAGCAGTTTTGCAACCTAAGAAAAATGAATCCATTTGTGACCCTGCATGTGGAACAGCAGGCTTTCTTATCTCCTCTTACAAATACATACTACAGCAAAACACTAAAAAGAATAAGGGTGATTTGCTTACGCCGGATGATAAGAAAAAAATGATGCAACGGTTTGTAGGATATGATATTTCGCCGGATATGGTAAGGCTTAGTTTGGTTAACATGTACCTGCACAATTTTACTACTCCTAAAATTTACGAATACGATACACTAACCAGCGAAGACAGGTGGAATGAAAGCTTTGATATTATAATGGCTAATCCGCCGTTCATGTCGCCAAAGGGCGGAATAAAGCCGCATAAGAAATTTACCATGCAGGCAAACCGCAGCGAAGTATTGTTTGTCGATTACATTGCTGAGCATATTAACCCTGCAACAGGACGTGCAGGTGTAATTGTACCCGAAGGAATTATTTTTCAAAGCGCCAATGCTTACAAACAATTGCGACAACTGCTGGTTGATAAAAAATATTTGTATGCAGTAGTGAGTTTGCCTGCCGGAATATTTCAACCATACAGTGGTGTAAAAACATCTGTTCTTTTAATGGACAGAACCCTGGCAAAGAAGACTGACAATATTTTATTTGTAAAAATTGAAAACGATGGTTTTGATTTAGGAGCACAACGAAGAGCAATTGATAAAAATGATCTTACGGCTGGATTAATACACCTGCAGGAATACAAAGAAGCAGTTTTAAATAACACTGAATTTACAAGCGATAATAAAAATGCTTTTGTTGTTGATAAGAAAATAATTAAAGGCACTGGTGATTATAATTTATCTGTTGACCGATACAGGAATATTGATAGTGTTATTACAAGTGTTTATGAAAAAATTCCATTAGAACAGATTTGTGAAATCACGTCAAGTAAACGAATTTTTCAAGAAGAGTATGTTGATTCTGGAATTCCCTTTTATAGAACAAAAGAGATAGTTGAATTAAGTAAAGGCAAAGAGATAAGTCTTGAACTTTTTATCTCTGAAGAAAAATATTTTGAGATAAAGAAAAAATTTGACCTGCCGCAAAAAGGCGATTTATTAATTTCGGCAGTTGGCACCATTGGCGTGACTTGGGTTATTCCCGACAATAGAGAATTTTATTTTAAAGATGGAAACCTTATTTGGTTAAAGAATTTAAAAGAAACTAATCCTACATTCTTAAAATTCATTCTTGAAAAAATGGTTCAAGAAAAACTACCTGAATTATCAAATGGAGCAGCATATAACGCTTTAACAATAGTAAACCTAAAGCAATTACAAATCCCTCTTCCGCCACTTTCCATTCAACAACAAATGGTAGATAAAATAGAAAGTTACCAGGCCATTATTAACGGAGCAAAACAAGTTGTACAAAATTATAAACCACAAATTGATATTGATCCTGATTGGGAAATGGTAGAATTGGGTGATGTATGCAAAATAAATCCAGAAACTATTTCACCAAACGAAGTTTATGGGAATAGTGAATTTATTTATTTAGATATTTCTTCGGTAGAAAATGGAACTGGAATTTATTCTTTAGAAAATTTAATCAAAGGCAACAATGCACCAAGTAGGGCTAGAAGAAAGATAAAGGACAATGACGTTTTACTTTCAACTGTAAGACCAAATCTCAAAGCGTATGCCTTACTTAAATCAATTCCAAAAAACACAATAGCATCTACTGGTTTTGCTGTATTGCGATGCAAAGAGAGATTGATTCCGAAATTCATATATGAGCTTTTGTTTACAGATTTTCTTCAAGAACAAATGATTTCTCAAATGGGTAAAGGTGCTTATCCAAGTATTAATCAAAGCGATGTTGACAGTTTTAAAATTCCCCTTCCACCACTTCCTATTCAACAACAAATTGTCAACTTGATTGAGCAGGAGCAGCAATTAGTAAATGCCAACAAAGAGCTTATAAAAATTTATGAGCAAAAAATAAAAGATGAAATAAATAAACTGTGGCAACCGGCAGCAAAAGAGTATGTGGTGGAGGAAGAAAAGTTAACAGTGGCTGCGGAGGGATAAGATTTAACTTGTATTTTTAAACTAAAATTGAAGAGTTTGCTGCAATATTTGGAACTATAAATTATGGTATATTTTTCTGACTTTTTTGATATCTCTGAACAAATAATTGAAGACTATGGAGCCTTTAATATTTCATTAATAAATGACCTTCCAGTATTTATTGATCCTTTTTTATTATTTGGAAGTGAAAAAAAAGAATATCAAAAACTACACGATGAAATCTTAGATTATCTTGTATTCTTAAAAGGAAAATCTGCAGAAGGAATTACTTCAATATCACAAATAAAAGCATGGTATTACTTTCCAGAAGTAAAACAGAATTGGCTTGGTTATAGTATGTTTGGTAATGGAGGTAGTGGATTAGCAAAAGAGTTTGGCGAGGCATTATCATCTAATATGCATATTGTTTTCAGCGATTTAAGAAAAGAAAGAATTACTACTTCATCGCATCTTGAAAAAGCAGGACTATTTTCAATTGGAGTTGGCAGAGATAACATCAGTGATTTTACTTGTAACCTAATAAAATCTTACCTTCTAAATTACTCACAGAGTTTTGCAATTAAACATTTAAGCGATAACCAAAGAAAAAAAGTTACAGCAAATAAAGTTTACTTTGATTTTTACCTCGAAAGATGGATGCCTAAAGAATTCATACTTCCTTATTATGATAATGATTATGTCTTATTAACACCAAAAGATATCTTAACAAAAGATGACAATTGGATTAACAACCACGACCTTGTAGGTAATTTTAGTAGCATTTGTAATTCCATCCCAAACGACCAGCTTAGATTAGAAATTCAAAATTATCTTAATAAAAGAATTCCTAAAAAAGAGAATAACAAAAGACCTTCTCAAAAGGAAATGACGAAAGCAATTTATCAAACCATAAATCAGTTTCCGGCAATTATTGATTATTACATAAAGCAAAAAGAAGTAGATAAGGACGGAGCTCAAAGGACTTCTAAATTAAAAGTTAACGAAGTAGAATCTATATTTATAAAAAATGTACAAGATTTAGTTCAGCAATTATCTAATCAAACTGATTTTTATAAGGTTTCAGAAAACGATTCTTATACCGCAGCTTTTAAACGTATTGAATTTTTAAAAAAAGTGATTGAAGACAATGATGGTTACAAATTATTCTATCATAAAGGAGAACCAATAAAACGTGAAATTGATTTACAACTCATATACAGGCTAACGTGGTTTGCAACTGACTTTGATGTTAATCGAGAACCAAATAATGGAAGGGGTCCTGTTGATTATGCAATTTCAAAAGGAGCAAAAGATAAAACTCTTGTTGAGTTTAAATTAGCTTCAAACTCACAATTAAAGAGGAATTTACAAAATCAAGTACCTATTTATGAACAAGCAAATCAAACAAGAAAAAGTATTAAAGTAATACTGTATTTTGATACAACAGAATTTTTAAAGGTCACAGAAATATTGAAAGAACTAAAATTAGAAGACTATGAAAATATAGTGCTTATTGACGCAGGGAATGACAACAAACAATCAGCTTCCAAAGTATAGGCTTTACTCCATGCCTTTGTTGATCGCTGACAAAGAATGCAAAAGTGATATTTTCTTAGCATAAATATTTTTCTTCAAAACAAAAGAATGAATTAAACGAACCGGAAACTATGTATCAAAAAAAGCAACGGGTACGAAAATTTAATTCATTTGAAGAAATGAATGAGGCAGATGCACAGGAAATGGCTGCCATACCTTCAATAATACACCTTCGCAATGTAACAATGCTTACAAAGAAAGTTTTTTCCGAAGATCTGAAAAAACCTATGGATATGACTATAAAGTTTAAATGATATGGATATTTTTATTACTAAGTTACTATCAAAACAAAAACCCTCCGCAATTGCAAAGGGTTAATATTTATTTAGGTTTGATTGATCAATAATTTCTAAGCTTCATTTCTACTCTTCTGTTCTTTGCTTTACCGGCTGCAGTTTTATTGGTTGCAATTGGTCTGTCGGGTCCAAATCCTGCGGATGAAATCCGGCTCTCATTAATGCCTTTGCTTACCAGATATGCTTTAACAGATGCAGCTCTGTCATTTGATAATACCATATTCTTTTCATGCGTTCCGGTAGTATCTGTATGCCCTTCTATATCCACTTTATAGCTTGGGTTATCCTGCAATATCTTAACTACATTATCTAAGGAAGGATAAGATTTAGCCAGTAACTTAGAACTGCCGGTTGCAAAGAAAACATTCCTTGCAGCAAGATTTACTTTTTCAATTATTTCCGGGGCAATTACAGGGCATCCAAAGTTAGATGCAGGGCCCGCTTCGTTAGGGCATTTGTCTTCTTCATCATTTACACCATCCTTATCTGTGTCAGGTACAGGGCATCCCTGGTATCTTGCCACACCCGGAACAATAGGGCATTTATCTTCTTCATCATTAATACCATCTTTATCAGTATCGGGTATTGGGCAACCTTTATATTTTGCCAAACCTGCAACATCCGGACAGTTATCATCTTTATCTGCAATGCCATCGTTATCACGGTCAGGGCAACCATTTAATGAAGCCGGACCAGCCTGGTCAGGGCATGCATCTAAACTATCCACAATACCATCACCATCACGATCTTTTGGAGGCTCAACAACCGGTATAATAACTTCTTTAGGCACTGCTGCTTCCCTGGCTTTGCCAATGTTACCGGCAATACCTATGCTATAATATAAATGAGATGCTGCCTGCTCAGTAACGGGAAGCCTGTATTGAGAATTAATAATAATAAAAGCTTCATCAAATAAGTTTATTTGTATACCAAAACCAATAGGTATAAATGCTGCATAGTGGCTTAAATATCTACTTGCGCCAACTCCAAAATCAGCAAACGGAACTACCCAATAATTATCGCTCAATAATTTCGCATTTACACCTGCTGTAGCTTCCAGCAAAAAATTTTTATTACCAAAACGGGGCAAATTAGGTATTGGATAATCTACGAAAGATCCCCCCAATGTTCCTGCAAAGTCAACATGGTTAGCAAGCCCCTTTAAATAACTAAGAGCTAGGCCAGGATTCATCCGTCCCGTTCTAAAAAGATTTTTTGATCTTATTACATTTGCTAAACCATTCTTTTTTATATCCGCAGCAGTTTGAAAATCACTTAAAAAAAAGTTTACACCTAATGTAGACCGCTTACGATAGTCATCATTTTGAGCAAAAGCTGAGCTTGCAAACAATGTTACAGTTAAAACTGATAAAATTAATTTCTTCATAATGCGTTGAGTTTACTTATTCGGGCAAAAATAGTGGCTTAGTTTCAAAACAAGAAATTATTTACTCACATAATTATCACCTATCATCCGTAGATTTTTTAATAATGCTGTAATTTAAAATTAATAACCTTACTTGCGGCGAAGCTTTCCTAATACTTCAACTTTTACTTTTGTTACTCCCCTTGAAACAAAACCAAGTTTTTCTGCTGCGGTTTTAGAAAGATCTATCAATCGTTTATTTTTTGGATGAAGCCGGTCATTTATGTACACAATTACCGATTTATCATTTTTTACATTGGTTACTTTTACCCAAATACCGAGGGGCAGCACATTACAGGCAGCAGTTAATTTTACTGAGTTGAATTTATTACCATTTGCGGTTTGCCTGCCATTAAATTTATTTGCATAAAAACTTGCCAAACCATACTTAATAACTATTTCTTTTGGAGAGGATGTAGCTTTGGTTTTAATTATTGAAGAATCCTCACGTGTTAATGAATTTTTAGAATCCTGTGCTGCAAGTTTTTCATTTATAAAAATAAATATAAAGAAAGCAGTAAAAATAAAACGAATAAGTTTATGCATCAGCGATATTATCGTTATTCTCAAAACACCAATCTGTCACTGCTCTTTAGTCGTGCTCAAAATAAAGGATATTAATTAAAATAGATTTATTTGCCGGCAAAATATTTTTCTCTAAGCGTTTTATCTTCACCATAAATATCATCATAGAAAACAATTTTCCCATTTTTTCCCTCACAGGTAAAATACCGTATAGATAAGGGGATACGATTTTTTACAATAATTTTTTTTCTTTCTTTATTAGCTAACCATGTTTTTATAGAATCTGCATTATAGCCTGGTGAATTGCCGGGTTTCTGATTTATGCTGTCGTTTTCTGCAATATAAAAAGCAAGCTTTTCCCATTCCTGCACACGCACACAACCGTGGCTTAATGCCCTTACAGCATTTTTAAAAAGATACCGCTGATTTGTATCGTGAAGATAAACGCTGTAAGGATTATTAAAATTGAATTTTAAAATTCCCAAAGCATTGTCATCACCACTTCCCTGCACAATTTTGTAAGGAATGCCTTTGGTATATTTGGCCCAGTTAACTAAATAGGGATCTACTGTTTCACCTTTCAGATCAACGAGGTGAAAACCTTTGCGTGCCAAATAACCGGGATCCCGTTTCATTGCAGGCAGAATATCTTTTTTAATAATACTGTTTGGGATTGTCCACTTCGGATAAGTTACCATATCTGTTATCTCGCTATTAAGTGTTGGGGTACGGGTTGCAGGCTTGCCAACAATAACTTTTGATTCAAAAACAATTGTATCATTTTCTACTACCCTCATATAATAAGCAGGCAGGTTTACCCAAATATATTTTACCGGGAGATGATCCGGCAATTGCTTGTAACGGTCAATATTAATTGCAATTCTTTTAAACTTTTCTGCATCGCTTGCGTTCAAACTCTTTACAAGTGATGATGTGATCTTTCCATCCGCTTTTATGCCCTTATGCTTTTGAAATTTTTTTACAGCATTGGCAATATGTGCAGAATCAACATGCTTAATTGCGGGATCTAAAGACCCGCTTTCCTGTAATCTTTTTTGTAAATTTTTTATAAATGCAATGGAATCTTTATTGGGATAAATAACATAGGTATATATTTTTCTATCCATGCTGTCAACAAATTTTTTAATTCCTTTTTTTAATTCAACATAACCTTTATGCTTTGGCTCAAGCGTATTAAAAAATGGAGTAAGAGATTTGTTCTCAACAACCGTATTTAAATTTTTTATAAAAAAATCGTTGGTTAGTGTTGTATTTGCAGATAATGAAATGCTGTCTGGCAGCAATCTTCCCTGTTTTAAATGTTTTGATATTTGCATAAAGGCATCACTAAGCATAAGCTCTGCTTTCGTCCATACATTTGCATCTGTTTTTGCTAAAGAATCCTCAGAGAGCATTGTTTTTAATGTTAGAAGATCTTTATAATGATAATCCGAAGGAAATAGTCCATACGCTTCGGAACCTTCAATAAAATTATATAATGAATCTGCTAATGGTTCCCATACTTCATTTTTACTCCAGATGTTTTTATAATTATTCTTGTGATAAAAAGAGTCAACAACAGCAGTACTACTGAGCTTTATTGAATCATTTATTTTCCCGTTATTTTCTATTGCGTATCGTAAAACAGCTTTAATATTTTCATTAACCTTATCATCCATCTTTGCAGGGTTTTCAACAATTTGTTTTTCAGTAGCTGCGTGTTTGCTTTTGCATGAAAAGATAGATACTAAAAAAATAGATAAAGTAAATATGAGATAAGCTTTTTTGTACAGAAACATACAGCAGTTAAAAATTAATATCTTAGTAAAAATTGTTTTGGCAAAACTTCTGTTTAAATATGACTGTTAAAATAAGATTTCAATTGCAAATATTCATAGTATTTGCAGTAATATCTTTTTCCACATCAAATATTTTATTTGCCCAGGATACCATTTTGAATAAATATGGCTTATGGGTGATAAAAGAAAGCAGAACATTAAATTCTACTATAATGTCCGATAACAATAAACAAATGGTGGATATAAAAAAACTGATACCAAATATTATTCTTGATCTGCGCTATGCAACAACTAATAATTTTATGCATAGAAAATTGTACCCTGCGGTTACAACCACATATTTAAGATTACCGGCAGCAAAAGCTTTGCAGCGTGTAGAAACTGAATTAAACGAACTGGGACTGGGATTAAAAATATTTGATGCATACAGACCTTATTCCGTTACTGAAAAAATGTGGGAGCCTATAAAAGATGACCGCTATGTTGCCGATCCAAAAAAAGGAAGCGGGCACAATCGCGGCATTGCAGTTGATCTTACACTTATCAATTTAAAAACTAAAGAAGCGTTACCGATGGGTACGGGCTTTGATAATTTCAGCGATACAGCACACCAAACTTTTACTGCCTTGCCTGAAGAAATATTACAGAACAGAAATCTCTTAAAAAATCTTATGGAAAAATATGGCTTTAAAGCTTTGGAAACAGAATGGTGGCATTACAGCATACCCAATACAAAAGATTTTGAATTACTGGATGTGAGTTTTAAAAAGATGAGAAAATTAAATACGACAAAAATTAGGCCCTGAAGCTGGCAACTTTTTCATCTGCAGTAATATCTCTGTCGCATCTTAATTGAATTTGAATTGCGGCAATCCACTCGGCACAACCCTTTGAATAA
>OLLO01000118.1_pt1 | contig 9542 bp, 8 predicted proteins | sample 1604551 | NCBI WGS metagenome assembly OLLO01 (sample SAMEA104055720, study PRJEB20765) | soil metagenome | biome: Arctic tundra; feature: Polygonal ground; material: soil | place: USA | collected 2011-09 | depth 0-0.5 m
CCTTTTCTTGCTGCTAAATAAACAGGTTTGCCTTTTTGTTTTATTGCGGAATGTATTGGCGGAACCTGGTCTATTTCACCTAAAAATTTTACGGCTGTTTCATCTAATAATTCTTGGGTAACAAAATCGAAGTTTTTGAAATCCTGTGGTTCGCTTTCCAGGTCGTATGTAGGTGTTACAGCGCCCAGTGTAAAAGAACCTGTGTATTCTTTTTCCTTCGCCTGGTATTCATTTATCTTTTTTGTAAATTTTCCGGTACATATTATCAAAAGCCCTGTAGCTAAAGGGTCCAGCGTACCTGCATGTCCTACCTTTTTTATCCTGATAATATTCCTGATCTTTCTTACTGCATCAAACGATGTCCAGTGCAAAGGTTTATTGATCAGTAAAACTTTTCCTTCTTCGTATGAATTTTTGTTATTCAATCTTTAAATCGTTTAATACGTTTAAGGGTTTAAGGGTTTAACGTTAAACGTTTTAAACCCTTAAACCCTTAAATAGCCTGTCGTGCTTTTAATTCCAGGTATTTATTAATGATATTAATGGTAAGTTTTTGCGGTGAAGTAAGAATGGATAATATGCCATGCTTCATTAGTTCCTTTACGATCAATCTTTTTTCAAAAGCAAATTTTTCAGCGATTGTTTTTACATACACCTGTTCAATATCTTTTGCTTCTGAAACTGTTAATTGATGCAACTCAGTGTTTTCAAAAAATACAACGAGTAATAAATGATGACCGGCAATTGACCGCAAATAATCCAGTTGTCTTTTTAAACCTGACAAAGATTCAAAGTTGGTAAACAGAACCACCAGGCTGCGATGCTTTATACGGTTGCGTATCTGCATATACAACATCTCAAAATCACTTTCCTGGAAAGATGTTTTTTGATTGTATAATAACTGTAGGATATTTTCTTTTTGTATAGCTTTTCTGTCAGCAGCCAATACAGAACCCAATTTATTTGAAAAAGTGATAACACCTACCCGGTCTTGTTTTTTTAAACATACATTACTTAACACAAGGCAACTGTTAATGGCATAATCCAATAATGTTAGCCCGCCAAATGGCATCTTCATCAACCTGCCTTTATCAATGATGCAGTACACCTGCTGCGATTTTTCATCAGTATATGTATTTACCATTAAGCCTCCTTTACGTGCTGAGGCTTTCCAGTTCAATGTGCGGATATCATCGCCGTGAACATATTCTTTTATCTGCTCAAACTCCATGCTATGGCCTATCTTCCGCAATCTTTTACTCCCTGTTTCTGATTGTATAGTGGCTCCGGAAAGAAGATCGTATTTACGAAGCTGTATAAAAGAAGGATAAACAGGAACCATTTCTTCTGCATCAATTGTATTGCGCCTAACCAATAATCCAAGCAGAGAACTAACGAACAATAAAATATTTCCAAAATGATATTCACCTCTCTCCATCGGACGTAAAGTGTAAACAAACTTTTGCTGCTCTTTCGATTTAAAATATGCTTTTCTTTTCCAATCCCTTATCTGGAATTGTTCAGGCAGCTCATCAATTATTTGCATATTCACAGGAAAAGAAAATTCATTTTTTATTCTTAATTCAATTTTATTTTCATCACCATTACTTAACCTTTCAGAAATGATACGCTTTGCTGAAGGCTTTTTACCGGAAAAGAATAGGAACAAATAATCCAAGAAAATCAGAACTAAAAAAGCCTGGAAACAGATCTTTGGAATTTCACCTAAGGCAGGAAAAAAAAAGCTGACAATAAAAAAAAGTATGCAGCCAACCATTACCATATAAAATCTATTGGTAAGAAAAAGATCGCCGATATATTTTCTTATTAAATTCATAAAACTCTTTGTAGTCATTTGTCATTAAGTCATTAGTCAATGAGTTAATCCTATGACCATTGACCATTGACTATTGACTATTGACCATAAACTACCTCGGTACTTCTATATTTTTAATTATACTTTCAATTAATTCATCAGCGGTAACACCTTCCATTTCTTTTTCCGGAGTTAAAATGATACGATGACGCATCACAGGTCCTGCCATTTCTACAATATCTTCCGGTGTAACAAAGTCACGGCCCTTTATAGCAGCATTTGCTTTTGAGGAACGCAATATTGCAAGTGATGCCCGCGGCGATGCACCTAAATATAATGACGGATTATTGCGGGTTTCATTAACGATCTTTGCAATAAACTCCACAAGCTTTGGCTCAATAATAATTGAATGTATTGTTTGCCTGTATTGCGCAATTTGCTGTGCAGATAAAATTTTACTTACATTATCAAGCAATGCTGTTTGTGTTTGTGCATGCTGGTTTGTAAGGATGGTGACCTCTTCTGATAAAGAAGGATATTTTACATCAATTTTAAAAAGAAACCTGTCTAACTGCGCTTCAGGCAAACGGTAAGTCCCTTCCTGATCTATAGGATTTTGTGTTGCCAAAACAATGAATGGAAAATCCATTGCATGTGTAACGCCATCAATTGTCACTTGTCTTTCTTCCATTACTTCAAACAAGGCAGATTGTGTTTTTGCAGGAGCCCTGTTTATCTCATCTATCAAAATAATATTACTGAATATCGGTCCCCGTTTAAACTGGAATTCAGCAGCCTTAGGATTAAAAACAGAAGTTCCCAAAACATCACTCGGCATAAGATCAGGAGTGAATTGAATTCTTGAAAAGCCAATATCCACGATCTTTGCCATTAGTTTGGCTGTAAGCGTTTTGGCAACCCCCGGCACACCTTCAATTAATAAATGGCCATCGCACAATAAGCCGATCATCAGCAGGTCAACCATTTTATACTGCCCCACTATCACCCTGCCTATCTCGCTGCGAATATCCGTGACTGCTTTACTGAGTTGAGTAAGATCAATGCGTTGCTGAAATAAATTTTCGTCCATCAGATTTTATTTTTATAAAATTTTTGAATCAATTCATTAAGCCTTAACAGCTCTATATCATTTACATTTTTACCGGCATTTATTTTATCAATTGTGCTGAATAATTTTTGCGTCAACTCAATTGATACACCGCTTTTCCTGGATAATGAATTCATAAATTCATTGTTAACCAGGTTAGTATTTAAAAAATAATTGTTTCGAATGTGCTCATAAAAATAGGTTATCATTTTTTCAGCAATATTTTTATTATTTTTCTTCTGCAGGTAAAGCCTTCCTACCGTTTCAGTAAAGGTTACACTGGTATTGGTGTTTGGTTTTATCTCGTTAATTACTCTTTGTTTGCGTTTTATATTTACCAATATGTATAAAACCAAAGCACTTATTGCAAGACAAAATGCCCATAACAATGGCGGGTTTTGTTTAATTACATTAAAAGAAGAAAACTTGTCTTTATCGTCATCACCGGAATTACTGTTACCGTTTCCGGATGTTTTCTTTCTCCTGCTTATTGTTTGATTTTTATAATACTCATCCCAATAAATATTCTTTGGCTCAAATCTTAACCAGGATAATACCTTTTCCAAATATTGATAATTATTCGCTGTCAATAAAAAATAATTACTGAAAGTCCGTGGTGCAGCATGAAGGTATAAGCGCCCTTTGCCAATAAAAATAATAATATAGTCAGGCTTTCCCGCTTCATTAACACCCAATACTCTTGTATTTGCAGAATCATAGCCTGAAAAAGAATTTAAAAATGGATAGTAATAATATTTATAAGCAGGAGCTTTGTAATCACCAAAATCCCCGCCTGACTGAAGTATTCGGGCAGGCATCTTAACAAATGTTTCATTCATTTTGCCATGTACTTCACTTACAATTTCATCAAACCTTTCGGTTTCACATTTTATTTTATCAAGCAAATGCTGGTCAATATAATCGGCAGCAATAAACATATCGTTTCCCTCTTTTATAAAATCTACCATTGCTTCAGCTTCATCATTGCTTACTTCAAGATTTTTTGCAAGTAAAAAGTATAATGAATACTGGATGTTGGATGAATAATCTTTTATATTTTTCCAGGTTACATCAAAAGCTTCTACATTGGTCGCAACATACCTGTCATTAAATAATTTTTTAAAATGATTATAAGCCACATAAGAACCAAATGGTTTTTTATCATCTTTTTTATATGTTTCATTCAGTGATGGCAGCGATCTTATTTGTTGCTGACGGCAACTCATTATCAATGAGATCAACAAACAGGTTATTAAGTATGTGATATTTTTATTCAAAAAAGACCTCACCCCAATCCCTCTCCAAAGGAGAGGGACTTGAAAACCTGTACAGGCTAAGGATTTCAGAAAAATATCGAAATTTTTACCAGACAAAAATTATAATTTTTGATGAAAAGATTTATAGTCGCTGAACAGTCTATTGTAAACATCCTCGCCAATTTCGAATTTGCCATACCATACATATTCATAATTCAATGTAATGGCAGCAAAATCATTTTGATAAGGTTTGCCATGCAATTCATTTACATATTGGTAATTGGTTTTATCTGCTGAAAACTGCAGCAACCCGCTGCCTGAAAGCTTCTGCAAGGTTTGTAAATACGAATACCTGATGGCTAAGCGATAGTTTTTATTCATTACAGCCCGAGATATCAGCTTATCGTATGCCGAAGGATCTGACATGTCCTCTTCTTCTTTTTGAATGTCAGAAATATTTTTATAAGAACGGTTTCTCCTAAAAAAATTTTCATCAAGAAATAATTTATAGATTATAAAACCAATAAGAAAAATTGCCATTACCCATAGAATTATTTTTACTATAGGCTGATTAAAAAAATTTAATTGTAGCCTGGTATTTACTTGTTCTGAATTTTGAGGAATATTCTTTTTACGTTTTAAAGAACCGGTGTTACTAATGCTGAAGGTATCTACTGTAAGATCTTTAGTTTGTCTTAATAAACTATCAAGGTACTTCATGTAAGCAAAATCTTTATCCCCTTTATAATCCTGCATGGAATCCGTTTCAAATTTATTCCTGCTTAAAACTGTATCTCCCAAAGATCCAGGTGGTGTAAGGTCTCCGGTCTTTTCTGCAATGGAATCAACATTGCTGTTTTGAGCTAACAGTTTTGTATTACAAAACAAAAAGATAGAACCTGCAAATAATAATTTGATAATGATATGCTTCATTTTGCTGCAGGCGCTTTAATAATTGTATCACCTACCAGCCGCACTCCTTTTTTATGTAAGCGGATAGGATACAAAACAAAATACCAAATAATAAAAAAGAGTGAAGCTGCCAGGATCAGCAAACTAACAGGAACAGGCAAGCCAATATTTCCCGGGTCTTTATCAAACGTGTTGCTCATTAAATGCGTTATATAACTTTCAAAAAAAGCGGCAACAATAAAAATGGGAACCAGGCTTATGCAAATCTTCATGGCATCTTTAGCGGCTGTTAAAAAAGATTGCTTTCGTGTATATGTTCCTGGAAATAAAAAGCCGAAGCCTAATATCAGTCCGGCACAGCTTGCAATAACTATTGCAGAAATTTCCAGCGTGCCATGTATCCATATTACCATTACCGATTGCCAGCCTAATCCCTGTGAAAAAAAAATGTATTGAAAACAACCGAGCATTAAACCGTTATGCCACATTAAATAAATGGTGCCGATACCAAACAAAACACCAAACACAACCGCCTTAAACGCCACACCAATATTGTTATAAGCAATATGCACAAACATCGAAAAAGGATTGTTATCCTTATACACATTGAACGGATCTCCTTTTTGAATACTATCTATTGTTTTATCATAATAGCCGGGCTGCACCATGTTATCAAAAAAATCAGAAGCATAATTTGGATCGGCAACGCAGGAGATAATGCCAATGATAACAAAACAGATAAATAAAGAAAGCGTGAACAAAAATGTTTTATGATACTTTCTAAAAAGCAACGGCAGCTCATACCTCCAGAACTGTACAATGCGTGAATATTTTTCTTTTTTATTCTGGTAAATATTTTGGTAGATGCCTGCAGCAATACTGTTTATCCACCGCGTTACTTTGCTTTGAGGGTAAAATGTTTTGGCATACGAAAGGTCATCCAACAGCGTAACAAACCGGTCCGCCATTTCATCCGGATCATTGGTTTCCTGGTGCTGGTATTCATTCCACTTGTCCACGTTCTTTTTAATAAACCTTGCCTCACGCATTGCATAAAAATAAACAATTATGGCAAAAAGTTTTTGTTGTGCAAATGATAAAAAATGATATTGATTTTAAGTAGGGATTGGAGGTTTTATAGCATCATTCACATGCTTATATTCAAAAATAATTTTGTTGCATAACATGGATGATGGCAAAAAAGCTCTTATTTTTTAAACCTGTAAAGCAAAAGACCATAGCCTACTCCGGCCTGGTCTGTTGTCCTGGCAAATTGAAAGGCCATGAATTTGCCGTCAGTAGAAACAACAGGGTTTGATGCTTTGCCACCTTCGTAATCATTAAAGTTTGTAAGGCGCACAAAATCTTTCCCTGTACCATCCAGCTTCAGTTTCCAGATGTCAATATTTCCCGGGCCTCTCTCACCACCCAGCCATTCACATTGCCTGTCTGCCTCAACACAAGTATACTGCCCACCGGGAAATATGCCTTCCACTTCATTATACAATCCCTGGGCTTTAGAATAATTGGTAACCTGCCCTGTCTTTAAATCTATTCCCATTACTGAAGCCTGCCTGTTTGGTTCATAACAAACGAAAGTCATCTTTGTATCATTGTCATAAAAATCCTGCGCTTCCAGAGTACAACTCGGGTCAGCACTTTCATACACTGTTTTTTTATTAATGAGCTTTGGTGTGCCGCCGGAAAGATCGACGTCGGCCATTATAATTCGTGAAGCTCCTGCGGCAAGATCAGGCGACTGAACCCGGCCCACAGCAAATGCTATTTTCATACTTGTTTTTGAAACTGCGGCTCCCTCACTCATTTTTTGTTCGAGTTTTACAGGTTTGGATCCGGGTTGCCTGCTGAGAAACCAAAGTTCATTATCACGTGACCTGCTAACCCTGATATCTTCAAAGTGATCAGGCCCGATGAGAATATAATCACCCGATGAAAGGTGCATTACACGAAGGAATGCTGCTGCAGGTATATTGCAGGTAAGGCAGCGGATACTGCGTGTTTTGAGATCAATAACCATAGCATCACCAAAGCTCTTGGACATGAAGGCAATACTTTGGTTATCCGGAGAAAAATCTGCCCGTTCGCCAAAGCGGGTTAATACTTCAATATTTTTAGGGAGGTTATCAAGTGGGTTGCCGGGTTTTCTTTTATCTGCCAAAAAGAGCAACAGCACAAGCACTGTAATTATTGGTTTCATTTAGTATTTAGTTTAATCGTTGTTTAAGCATTCCTTACCATAACAATTTAATGATTAATATTCGTTTCGGTTGGTGCTTACCATAAAGCTAAGAGAAAGACAAAATATTTTTAAGGATATAATATGGTTGAATAAAGATATGCTGTACAAGAGTGCGACGCCAATGAAGCTAAATAGAAATTCTAAATGCCAGCTACCAAAAAAATAACTAACCTAATACATAAGCTTCAAATTATTAATTTTAATTTGCCGTATGTCTATCATTCAAATAGCCACACCATTTAATATTGATCTCGAATTTGAAATAGCAGAATTTCATAAAAGATTATTTGCCTATATCATTGATTTTTTTGTATTGGTTACTTATTTAAGTGTAATGAAAAACCTGTACTATGGCAGGTTTGACAGGGTTAGCCAGGGAATTATGGAAAGTCATATTGGTATTGACATACTTACCATTTCCGTTCCCATGTTATTATATTCTTTGGTGTCCGAAGTATTAATGCATGGACAAACTTTTGGTAAAATAATTATGAAGATCAGGGTTATAAGTCTTGAAGGCGGCGAACCAACTTTAGGACAATATTTAATACGATGGATGTTCAGGGCATGGGAATGGCCTTTTTTATTTGGCTATGTGTTTTTCTCAGGAGAAAGCATAATTGCATATACCTTAATTACCGGTTTTTTAGGAATAATCGTTGTAATAATAATAGGCGTCACAAAAAAAAGCCAGCGTTTGGGAGATGTTGCTGCCAACACCGCAGTAGTAAATACAAGATCAAAACTTTCAGTGCATGATACGGTTTTTATGGAAATATCGCAGCCTGATTATCATGTAAAATTCCCGGAAGTTTTAAAATTAACTGACCGTGATATCAACACTATAAAAAATGTTGTGAGTCATTTTTATAAAACACATAATGCTGATACAGCCGGACGGGTTGCCCGAAAAATACAAGAGGTTTTAAAAATAAGCACAGATATGTATGCTATTGATTTTTTAGAAAAGCTTTTGGCAGATTATAATTACCTGGCAACAAAAGAATGATCTAAATTCCCCTGCCCAACATTGCAAGAATAGCAATGATCCATATCGCCAATAGTATTATTGCAAGTATTCCCTGGAATTTAAACATAGCTTTTAAATTCTGAAAAGACGTTTCAAAATCTTCCTGGCTAAAGGATGTTAAAGACTGCTGCATTTTCACTGAAAATTTATAAAGAAATAAGCAGGGAAAAAACATAACTATTGCAATGATGAGATAAAAAATTGTAATGCCGGCACTTACTCCGGAACTGTAAGCAGAACTGTAGCCGTTTAACTTACCTACATAGTTGCCTACAACAAAAGCAACGATAACCATAACTGCACAAAAAATAAATCCTACAATAGATAAGAACTTACCCCATTTAGCAATATCCATTAAATGGTTTTCGGTAACTGAATTAATTTGCAGATCATTACTTAAAAGATCACGCTGTTCTTGCATAAAAAATGGTTTTAGTAATAAAGTTTATAAGTTCTTGCAAATAAAACTTTTTCTTTACTTATTGTCAGGCGGAGACCGTCAGACAATGTTAATAGGCTCTTGCAAACAAAACTCTTTCTTTACTGGGGTTTCCGGTTAAGATGCATTTACCTTCTTCCTGTATATTATTAAGAGGAATACAACGAATGGTGGCTTTTGTAAGTTCTTTTATTTTGTCCTCAGTTTCTGCTGTGCCATCCCAATGTGCTGAAATAAAACCTCCCGGTCCATCTAACAACTTTTCGAACTCATCCCATGTATCTGCTCTTGAAATATTTTCATCTCTGAATTTTTTTGCTTTGCTGTAAATATTTTTCTGAATATCATTTAATAAAACATGAATTGCCTCCGCAAGCCCGTCAATACTTACCGTCATCTTTTCTTTTGTATCTCTCCTGGCAACTTCAACAACATTTTTTTCCAGGTCTCTTGCTCCAATTGCAATACGAACAGGAACTCCCTTCATTTCATATTCAGCAAATTTCCATCCCGGCCTGTTATTGTCATTATCATCGTATTTCACTTTAATACCAATCGCCTTAAATTTTATCATCAGCTCTTTCACTTTCTCATCAATAATTATTTTTTGTTCATCGCCTTTATAAATAGGAATGATAACAACCTGTATGGGCGCTAATTTAGGTGGTAATACCAATCCTTCATCATCACTGTGCGCCATAACCAAAGCACCTATCAACCT
>OLLO01000792.1_pt1 | contig 9540 bp, 6 predicted proteins | sample 1604551 | NCBI WGS metagenome assembly OLLO01 (sample SAMEA104055720, study PRJEB20765) | soil metagenome | biome: Arctic tundra; feature: Polygonal ground; material: soil | place: USA | collected 2011-09 | depth 0-0.5 m
TAACAAACAAGACTTCGTCGGGCACGCAGTGCCAACGATGAAGTCTCATGTTGTACGGAACCGGTGATTAAATAATTATGAACTATGGGGTTTGCGTTGGAAGAATTTTGCGCTTATGGGTGGAGTGATAATGCTTAACTTATTGTAAAGACCCTTTTAAATCATCAGGATCATCTGTTCTTCATCTTCCGGTTAATCATTATCTTTTTTTTTGTGAAAAATTTTTCAAAATTGCTATATTTTTTTTATTGGGCGCATAGTTTTTCCATGCCGCATCAGCAGTGATTTTTTTAAACGATACATTCCAATATATTTTTAGCCATTTGCTTCCAGTCATCCGGTGGCCCTCTTTTATTGAAGCGTAATATTGTTTGCATCGTTTCTTTTTTGCAACAGGGGCATTGCAGCGGATTATATATTTCGTGCTTTGGTTTTGTATCGTTTTTTATTTTCGGTAATTGTTCTTTGATTACAACAGCACATGCTGCTTTTGAAGTACTGCTAACAATACCATAATGCCGTATGCGCACAAAACCTTTCGGTAAAATATGCATGGCAAAGCGCCGGATAAATTCCAAAGCATCCAAAGACATCTCTTTGGTTGCCGCTGCTGTACGATAATCTTTGTAAGAAAAAGTAACCCTTCCATCCGATATGTTTTTAATACGATGATTGCTGATGGCTATTTTGTGTGTGTATCTGCCTAAGTATTCTATCACACTTTGGGGGCCATTGAAAGGCCGTTTGGCAAACACTACCCAATCTTTTTTGTACAGTTCATTTACAAGTTCAGGGTGCATTTGTTCAGGTAATCTTTCTTTAAGCAATGCAATAAATCTTCCCCTGAACACTTTACTCATTGCCTTTACCGAAAACAAATATTTGCCATTTGTTTTTGCCGTTTTCCATTTACCTTGTTGGGTAAGCCCGCCACCCGGCACGATGCAATGCAGGTGGGGATGTAAACTTAAAGTTTGTCCCCAGGTATGCAGTATAGCTATCATGCCGGTTTGCGCACCCAGCCATTTATTATCCCAACCAAAAGTATTGAGCACACTCCAGGCTGTTTGAAACAAAATATTATACACTTCTTTTCCCATATGCACACAAAGGGTGTTTAAAATATTGGGCAAAGTAAACACCACATGAAAATAAGGAACCGGTAAAAGTTCCTGTTCTCTTGCCTGTATCCATTGCTCACGCTGTGCCCCCTGGCATTTAGGGCAATGACGGTTGCGGCAACTATTGTAGCTGATGCGCAGGTGGCCGCAACCCGTACAACCATCTACATGTGCGCCCAGCGCTGCTGTACGGCATCGCCTGACGGCATGGAGTGTACGCAGTTGCCAGGTATTGAGTTTTGTACTTTGCTGCACCTGTTGCCAATGTGCATTAAGCACACCGGCCACTTCGTATTGCGGCTGCATCAGCCCTGTTTGTATAGCGTATCCAAAGGACTGAATACATTTTGGGTAGAGGGTTTTGCAATATGCAGATACACCATCGTGGTTTCTATGTGTGCATGGCCTAACAGTTCTTTTATAACAAGGATATTTACACCCTGTTCCAACAGATGCGTGGCATAGCTGTGGCGTAAAGTATGTGTGTGCACTTCTTTGCGAATGCCTGCACGTTTTACCGCCTCGCCAACTACCCATTGTGTTCCCCGCTGCGACATACCCTGGCCATCGTTGCCTTCAAATAAATATTTACGGGGATGCACGGCCGAAATATATTGAGCGATGCCGCGGCAAAGCATTTTCCCCAGCGGGATACAACGGTCTTTGGAACCCTTGCCCTGCCTCACATGCAGCATGCCCCGTTGTAAATCAGCATCGGCTATTTGTACATTCCTAACCTCGCTGCAGCGAAGACCGCAACCATAACACAATCCAATAATGAGCCGGTGCTTAAGCAGTTTGCAGGCCTTCAGTAATGCTTTTACTTCCATGCCATTAAGCACAGCAGGCAGTTTATTTTCTTTTTCTATTTCGGGAAGAGAAAATTGTTTGTATTCCAATCCCTTCATGCGGCACGCATAGCGCAAGCCGTAAACGGTGAATTTAAAAAAGGTAGCAGAAGTAGTGCCGCGGCTTTTTATCAAATACAGATAATCCATTACCTGCTCTGCATCAAGATCTAAAGGAAAGCAGTTGTAATGAAGCGCCAGGTGAGCCAGTTGCCGGGAATAGTTAGTGAGTGTACTGCGGCTTTTTCCGGTGATGGTTACGCAGCGTTCCATCTCTTTGTACAGTTGTAAAAATCCTGTTACTTTGTTGCAGGCTTGCTGCACAATGGTAACATAATCGTTGGCCGCTGTTGGCAGCCCGGTAGTTTGTTTTGTTTGCATGTTAATTTATTTTGTTTAATGCAAAGCAAAGGCACTCTTTGTTTAAAGAGTGCTATCAAACTACCGTAGGTTTAGTACAACAGGCGGTTTGGCAATATGGCGGGGCGACAAATATATTTTCAGCTTTTTATTCGCTAATCGGCTTCAGTTCCAGCCGACGAATAACGCCGAGAATAGAACAAACAATGTACTTTTATTTATAAATTTAGCAGCAGTTACGGGCTGACGATTTTCAAATACCGCCACATCGCCAAGCCGTACCGTTGTGTGCTATTTATTGGACACCTTATGTAATTCAAAGATTCGCTGCATCTTGATATAATGAAATCTAAATTCAATTTAAACGTTATTGGTATTATTCGCGGCCTGCAACACTTTAAATAATGGCTGATATCCTCACCAACCAATAAAAAAAATTCCTAATTAGCACCGGCTCTCTGCGTTGTCCATTAACCTTTTTTGGATTGTAATTCCATATAACATAAATTAGCACCAGCCCCAATAAACTACCAAACTCCTAATCATGAATAAAAGGCTCGAAACTTTTTGCGATGGGATTTTTGCGATCGCAATAACGCTGCTGATTTTAGAAATAAAAGTCCCTTCTATTGTGTCCATACATTCATCTGCAGACCTGAAGCATCGGTTATTATTTGACTGGCCATCATGGTTTGCTTTTTTGCTGAGCTTTATTTCCATGTTTATCGCGTGGGTGAACCATCACCATTTTATGAAGCAGATAAGTCCTGAAAAAACGTCAAACTCTTTTATGTATGCGCATGGCCTTTTTGTGCTAACACTCATTGTGTACCCTTTTACTACCTCACTGCTCGCTGAATACCTTAACACGCCATACCTCAAATTTCCGGTATTTATCTATTGCCTTATGAACACTGTTCACGCAGCAAGCTGGGTGCTGATTTGCCATTCTGCTTTGCGGCCGGTTAATTTGGGAGAAAATGAAGCAAAGACAAAGTACATTGCTGGCCTCAGAAAGAATATATCTTTTACCGTTATATTTAACATCGCAATGTGCGCACTTGCATTTTGGTTCCCAATAATAGCGGTAAGCCTTACGGCACTGGCATGGCTCATTTACCTGATTATGGGCATTACATTGAGCCCGATCAATAATTAAGGGAAATTATATTTAAACCATTCCAATTAATAACCAAAAACCTTATAGATATGACTATAGAAGAAAACAAAAAATTTATGAATTACTTTATTGAGGAAGTAATAAATAAGAAAAATTTAAATGCAGCCAACGATATTGTATCAGAAGATTTTACTGAACATATTCCGTTTCCCGGACAGGGGCCCGGGCGAGAAGGATTAAAATTTGTGCTTAATTCAATGTTTGCCGGATTTCCCGACATGAAATGGATGGTGCATGAACAAATTGCTGAAGGTGAAAAAGTTGTAACCAGATTTACCTGGACAGGAACTCACAAAGGTGAATTTATGGGAATACCTCCAACTAATAAAAGAGTTGAAGTTTGGGGAGTAGTTATTGATGTTGTGAGAAATATGTTATTTTCTGAAAGTAGAATAATAATGGATAATATTGGATTATTGCAACAATTAGGTGTTATGCCTTAGCCTGCAGAGAAATTTAATAATAAGAAAAGCACCAGAAGGTGAGACTTAAACACTGGTAATATCGGGACACAGTTAAATTTGTAGAAAAACAGCACACAACATTGGTGGCCGATGCACAACTACTTCAAAAAAAAATAATAGCTAATATTTCTCTTCATTAGAGGCTTTTTACGCAAAGTCATTTTTACATTGATAATTTTTTATGTAAATATTTAAGGAGCATATTTTGGAGATAATATCTTTATATAGCAGCATTATTATTAAAAAAAATAGAGCATTAAGTTCCTGCTGCAAAGCGTGGGTTTTTGTTACTGTTTTTTTGCTGATAAAGTTGATGTATTTTTTAAGATTGTAGGTTAACGCAGCCATGATTATATGTTTATTGGCCTGTGCTATTCCACGGCTATTTACACGCTTCATACTCCGGTGGTTTATTAATGTTCCCAGCACAGGTTCTACAGTTTTACTTCGTATTTTACTCATCGTTTTTGCATACGCTGTTTGCATCTTTTCATGCATCTTATCATAGTAAGGTTTGTCTATGCTGTCATCTATTTTTTTAAAATTGGTTCTTGCTCCTATACACTCTTTTCTTAAAGGACAGTTTTTGCAAACCGTTTCACTGCTGCGGTAGGTCTTCATCATATAACCTTTACTGCCGGCTGCCGTACGCTTTAATGGTATCGCTTTATTGCCTCTGGTACATTCATATTGGTCTTGTTCTTTGTTGTAAATAAATCCTTCTCTTGAGTTTTTGTATTGGCCAAAATTGGGTATGTAGGCGTCTATGTTTTTTTTCTCGCAATGCTTTAATGCGGTGCCGCTGCTATAGCCTGTATCGGCTGCAATTTGTTCTATCTCTATTTCCTGTTCTCTTAAATTTTCTATTGCCTGATCTAATATTGTTGGTAAGCACTGGCTGTCTCTTTTATCGGAATGCATACCCAATGCCGCGGTAATCACATGATGGCTATCATCTACGGCTACCTGCGCCAGATAATTGAGTTGACGGGCTTTGCCGGGTTTTACACTTACTCTTGCATCATGGTCTGTTGTGCTGAAGTGGGTATGGTTGCTTACAAATTTTGGACGGATTAAATTACCAAATTCATCTTCCTTTTTGCTATTGAAATTGCCGGGCATATCCTTATATTCTTCTGCTTTCCATTTATGATGCTGCTCTACCCACTTCTTTGTTTCTTTGGTTACCTGGTATTCACTTCCTTCATTCAGTTCATCTGCATATTGCTCTGCATCTTTTTCTATTACTTCTTTTTCTGCAAGGCTGTCCATACTCGCATTGGCTTTTACATAAGCGGAGTCTATGGCCTGGCGCTTGCCTCTTACCATTCCTTTGTCTACACACAGGCTTAATACTTTTTTAAACAATGATAAAAATACTTCTTCGCCATACAACCCACGGGTACGGCTAATCGTAGAATGCCAGGGCAGTTCTTCATCTATATCATAGAGAAGAAACAATCTTACATCCAGGCAATTGGAACAATGTTCTATCAGTTTTCTATCGCTGTTAATGTTGTTGAAATAACCTACCAGGCAGATCTTAAAAAATACTACCGGGTCTATACTCTCCTGCCCTTCGGTGCCATAATAATCTTTTGTTTCATCATACAAAAAATGTAAGTCGATTCCTTCAGATAATTTCCTGTAAAAATTATCTTTTGCTACCAGGTTATCCAGATGAACCTGGTAAAGCATTTTGGGTGAAAATGTTTTTTTGCCTTGCATCTTTAAATTTACAAAACACAACTGCCCATTTGCAATTATATTTATGAACAGAATGTGAGTTGTGCAACAAGCACATTGCATTGGCGTTATGTCGGCAGACAGATTAATAAACCTCGGCTTCAGCTATCCATCATCTTCAGCTCGGGCTGGACGATATTAATTTAGCTGTAGTTCTTATCTCCATCTTTTGTAATTTTATTCAGCAGCAGTTACGGGCTGACGATTTTCAAATACCGCCACATCGCCAAGCCGTAATCGTTGTATGTCACCCTATTTAAACATTAAATTACAACCTATATTTTATAACACCATTAATGTGGCCGGTCACCCGCCAACGCACACACCCAAGCAGGTAACACCGACCACGGCCAAGCACTGGCAGTTGTGCTTCTATCAAACAGACAATATCAAAAAATGCCAGGAATATCCCTCATATAAATATTAAAATTAAGTAGAATTACGAAGCAACAATCTCATGCGTACAAAGGTTTATACTCATTTAAATATCCTTTTACAATAATTATTATTTGGCGTCGTTGTACAATTATATAGATCCATTTTATATGAATACAAATGCCCAAAGCCGTAACCTGATAGTAAGAATTATTCAAAATTTTCTGGCTAAACTTTCACAGCATCCTGAGTTTTATAACACCAGGTACTGCAAAAAAATGCATAAAAATAACAGGCATGGCCATACAGTATGGTAATCTGGAATTTAAAAGATGGTTTAAAACTTACTGAATCTCAACCTAAAAAAAATTCGCCGGTATTAAATATTGTATTATTCTAGATGCCCCTTATTGAGAAAAGTATTTTTTAAACCAAAACAATGCTTCGCTTTTTTAAATTTATTGTTCGTAAGCTGAGGCCCTATTTTGTATCCAGTTCACAAAGAGAATTTAGAAGACTTAAAGATTTTATCAGCAACTGATCAACTGAACAGATATTCGACATCCTGCTTGCTCAAACTCTTCACAAAAGAAGGATCATCTGCTATGAGTTCTTTTGCCAGTATTCTTTTGCGCTCCTGCAACTGTAAAATTTTATCTTCAATAGTGTCTTTACAAATCATTCTATAGGCAAAAATGTTCTTGGTTTGTCCTATACGGTGTGTACGGTCAATAGCCTGTAGCTCTACTGCGGGGTTCCACCATGGATCAACAATGTATACATAATCAGCAGCCGTTAAATTTAATCCCACACCGCCGGCTTTTAATGAAATAAGAAATACCCTGCACTCATCACTTCCCTGAAAATTCAGAATGGCACGTTGTCTTTCCATAGGGGAAGTGCTGCCATCAAAATATTCAAATACCACATTATTCTCCTTAAGCTTTTCTTTTATTAATGCAAGCATGCCCAGGAATTGTGAAAATATTAATGCCTTATGCTCGCCAATGTTCTCTGTAATTTCTCTTGTAAGCTCATCCAGTTTTATAGAATGGTTTGGATATTTTTCTTCTTCATTTAAAATTGCAGGGCTATCGCAGATCTGCCGCAACTTCATCAATCCCTGCAATATGGTAAGTTGCGATTTGCCAATTCCCTGGTTATCAATAACGCCCAGTATCTTGTCTCTATAAGCATTGCGATACGCTTCATATACATTTCTTTGCTCATCTTCCATTTCACAAAAAAGAATAGTCTCCATTTTTTCAGGAAGATCTTTCGCAACCTGTTCTTTGGTTCTTCTTAAAATAAAAGGATACAAAAGCTTTCTTAAATGATCTTTTTGTTCGGGCTCACCAAACTTATCAATAGGTGTTGCAAATTCATTTCTAAAAAATTCCATTGAACCCAACAAGCCCGGATTTAAGAAATTCATTTGTGCAAAAATATCAAAAGTGTTATTCTGCAATGGTGTGCCACTCATACATAAGCGGTTTTTTGCAGTAAGCAAACAGGCAGCTTTTGCCACCTTTGAACCTGGGTTTTTAATTGCCTGCGATTCATCCAGTATCACATAATCAAATAAAATTTTTGAGAAAATCTGTATATCGCTTCGCAGCGTACCATAGGTAGTAATAATAATATTGGATTGCACTAATTCCTCCGTATTTCTTGTACGGATACTGCCATGATGTATACGGTATGTTAGCTCCGGTGTAAACTTTTTTATTTCATTCTCCCAGTTGTAAATAAGTGTAGTGGGACAAATAACCATTGCTTTCAATCCTCCATTCTCTTCTTTATAATGCCTGAGCATTGTTAGTGCCTGTACCGTTTTACCAAGTCCCATATCATCTGCCAGAATACCACCCCAACCTACATCATTAAGATAATTTAACCAGTGATAACCCGATGTTTGGTAAGGACGCAGAACATCTTCTAATCCCCGGGGAACATTAATTTCAGGGATACTTTTAAAATTTCTCAGGCGTTCATATTTTGCATCCAGCTCAAATGAAAGTTCTTCTTCGTCACGCTTTTCGTAAAGGTCATCAATAATGCTTAAATGATATTTTGATAAACGCAACTGGTTACTTTTTCCTTCACCCACTTTAAAAAGCAATGAATATTTTTTTATCCATTCGTCAGGCAGGATACCCAATGTGCCATCATTTAACTGAACAAATGATTGCTTATTTGCCAGTGCTTTTTTAATATCAATAATGCCAATCCTCTGGTCGCCAAAAGCAAGCTCCACTTTAGCATCAAACCAATCAAGCCCGCTGCTAACATGTATGTGCGTAGATGGCTTGGCTGTATTGAAACGGAAATTTTTTAATGCCTCAAATCCATACACCGGCACTTTCATTTCCTTCATGGCATCTACAAATAAAAAGAACCAATTATTTTTTAAAACATCTGCTCCTTTTAATACAAGACTATTCCCATCCTGCGGACGAACGAATTGCGAATGAAGACCTTCCAGCTTAGCTATAAATTTTCTTTCAGCTTCTTTATTGCGATGAACAAGCAATACTTTATCTCCTTCGGGAATAATTATCACATCTTTATCATTGGCTTTTGTTTCAAAGCCTTTATAACTGAAAAGGGGCTGAAACATAAGGTAGTCGCCCTTTTCAATTAGCATCAATCTCACTTCAGGATCACCCTCTTTAATTTCTTTTATCAGTGATTTATCAAATTGAACCTGGTATTCTTTAGTAAGAGGCAAAACAATTTGCTGATATTGCTCCGCCCAGTTATTCTTTGATAAAATAACCGGCTTATTAAAATATTTTTCAGCATTTAATACATCTTCGGGCTTTTGCCATTGGTAAAATTTATGATTGTATAAGAATAACAAACTGCTGTTCCATTCATTATTATCCAGGTGTGTTACCTGTCCTTCAATTTTTACTGCGCAGGAGAGTTCATAATGATCATTTTTTGCTGCAATTTTAAAAAGAGGAGAGATCGCATCCGGTGATAATGATATCTCTTTGAGGTTTTCGGTTTTAAAATTTTTACCCTGTGATAAATAAAACACAAAAGGATTGGAACCATTCTCTTCGAATATTTTTTTTAGTTTGGGATGCAGATATTCAACCATCAAAGTCTTGGTTTCTTCAGGTAGTTCATCTTTTTCATCAAGAATTATGTTTTCCCAAAAACCACCGAATGGTGAATTACGATCAAGGTATTTATTTACTTCTGATGATTGAAGTTTACGTACCTGCTGCAGTAATTGCTTATCCGGTTCAGAAAATATTTCTGTATTTATAAATTTGGTAAGATCTAATTTTTCTACATTGCTGATAAATTTTTTTTCCCGATGGCTATCGGAATCTTCATCTGCCTCTCCCTGAATAACATCTGCCGAAAAAAAAGGAAATGATCTTTGGTTTGCGTTAAATACAATACCAACTTTTTTGGTAGTAGAAATGGTT
>OLLO01000816.1_pt1 | contig 9271 bp, 12 predicted proteins | sample 1604551 | NCBI WGS metagenome assembly OLLO01 (sample SAMEA104055720, study PRJEB20765) | soil metagenome | biome: Arctic tundra; feature: Polygonal ground; material: soil | place: USA | collected 2011-09 | depth 0-0.5 m
CAACATATACCGCATACTCCACTCCTGCGCCATTCTTACCATGGTATCATAAATAGCGGTATCGCCATGGGGATGATATTTACCCATTACATCACCCACAATACGGGCAGACTTTTTATAAGGCTTACCGAAATTATTACCCATCTCATGCATGCCATATAAAATGCGGCGATGCACAGGTTTTAATCCATCTCTTACATCAGGCAAAGCACGGCCTACAATCACGCTCATTGAATAATCAATGTAGGATGATTTCATTTGTTCCTCAATATTTACAGGGATAATTTTGCCTCTTGGTATGCCGTCGTTTGGGAGTTGATTGTCTATAGTTTCCATATAATTTTTACTGCCCGCAAATATACTTTATTCACACCGATTTTCCTTGTTTTAAGCATCTCTAAATCCTCATTTTTTGCACAATTTTATTATGATGTTAAAAGCTAATTTATTCATTATAAAAAGTCTTAGTTACTTTTATTTTTGTTTAGAAAAATACGTGTTTGTTTTAAAGAAATATATTTTTTAAATGAAAAGAATATTGCTCCTCGGAGCCGGTAAATCTGCCACTTGTTTGATAGATTACCTGGTAAAAGAATTGAAGAAAAATGACTGGCATTTGACATTATGCGATGCCGATCTTGCCTTAGCTAAATCAAAAATCAAAAGCGCTGAAAATACAGATGCTGTATCAATAAATGTAGAAGATGAGCATTCACGAAAGAAGTTGGTACAATCTGCAGATGTTGTTATTTCAATGCTCCCTCCTGCCCTGCATTTTTTAATTGCAAAAGATTGTGTTCAATTTGGTAAGAACCTGCTCACCGCTTCTTATGTAGATGAAAATATAAAGTCTTTAGAAAAACAAATTGGAGATAAAAATTTATTGTTTTTATGTGAGATGGGTTTGGACCCGGGAATAGATCACATGAGTGCGATGAAGATGATCAATTCAATTAAAGCGCAAGGGGGTGTTATTAATTCCTTTATATCGCATTGCGGGGGATTGATCGCTCCTGAAAGTGATAACAATCCATGGCATTATAAAATAACATGGAATCTCCGGAACATAGTGCTGGCGGGCAAAGACGGCGCTGAATATCTGAAAGAAAATAAAACTGTAAAGATTCCATACAAATCCATTTTCAGAAATTGCCCACCTGTTACTGTAATTGATAACTATCCTTTATGCTGGTATCCAAACCGTGATTCATTGCATTATATTGATCTCTATGGATTGCAGGGAATTTCTACATTCATCAGAACAACTTTGCGGCATCCTGCCTTTTGCCGGGGCTGGAACAAATTTGTAAATATTGGATTGACCGATACATCAGATCATGAACAGGTAAAAAACTGTAAAACTTTTGAAAACTGGTTTGATGTTAAGACTGCTCCCTTTACGGAAAATAAAAAAGACTGGAACAACTATTTACAGATATACATTACCGATCCCTATAAAAATGAATTTAACCGTCAAATTAATTTTTTAGGATTAGAAAGCAATGATAAGCTGCCGGATAATTATAAAAGCTCTGCTGATATTTTGCAGCATTTACTTGAAAAAAAACTTGCAATAAATCCTGCTGATAAGGATATGATAGTGATGTTGCATGAAGTTGAATACACAGTCAACAGTCAACGGTCAACAGTCAATAGTTCTTTAATTGTAAAAGGCGAAGACAGTTTTAAAACCGCTATGGCAAAGACTGTTGGCTTACCACTGGGTATTGCGACTAAATTAATTTTACAGGATAAAATAAAACTATCAGGATTGCATATTCCTATTGTCTCTGAAATTTATGAGCCTGTATTATCAGAATTGGAAGAGCATGGAATTAAATTTGATGAATTCTCTTAAAGCCGAACAAACCTTGAAGGTTTCAAAAACCTTCAAGGTTTTAATCAACAGGTTAGAATGATCCTAAAATTCTCTTCAGTTCCTCAACTCCTTCGATTGCCGGCTTTTCAATAAAGAAAAAGTTTGTTGGTGCCGAAGTATAGGGAATTTTTTTATCAATGATATATTTTGGTACATGAAGCGGCACATAATCTACAAGACCAGCAGCAGGATAAACCTGCAATGAACTTCCAACTAAAACAAAAATATCAGTTTCAGCCATAATCTTCATTGCATCAATAATCTTCGGTACCGGTTCCTCAAACCAAACAATATGCGGACGAAGCTGGCTTCCATCTTCTGCCGTATCTCCTAAATTAATATCATCTCTTATATCATAAACTTTGCTGTCATCCTGGGCACCGTCGAAGGATTCACCACGCATTTTAAATATTTCTCCATGCAGATGAATAATATTTGTTGAGCCTGCCCTTTCATGCAGATCATCGATATTTTGTGTAACTATTGTAACATCAAAATCTTTTTCAAGTTCAGCCAAGCCAATATGAGCAGCATTGGGTGAAGCCGCTGCAACATCTCTTCTTCTCATGTTATAAAAATCCAGAACAAGCTTTGGGTCTTTTCTCCATCCATGCGGTGATGCAACTTCGTACACATCATATCCCATCCACAATCCATCACTGTCCCTGAAAGTTTTTAATCCGCTTTCTGCACTTATGCCAGCGCCGGTGAGAACAATTAATTTCTTTTTACCTTTCATAACAGATGGCTATGCATTCATTAGCTTGATTAAACAAATGAAAATGTTTATTTTTGAATAAACTCTTTTTCATGAATTCACTAGAGCTTAAAGTATATGATATTTTTAAAACAAAGCTTGGCGAAAAGAAGCTGCAACTTTGATAGAATACTTTGAAGCAAAAGCTGAACAAAAATACGATCAAAAGAAAGATGTGCTTGCTACAAAAGAAGATATTACTTCTGTTAAGCTTGAGATTGCAGCGTTAGAAAACAGACTTGTAAAACAAATGTACTGGATAAATATTGTACAATTTTTAGCAACTGTTGGAGCATTAATCGGCATTATTAAATTTATGATACATTAATTGTAAAAAGTTTTTTAAGAGTTTTCTCCTGCCAGTTCCATAATTATTTTCCACTCTTTTTCTGTAACAGGTTGTACAGATAATCTGCCTAAACGAACAAGCGCCATTTCCTGCAAACGCTTATCTGTCTTTATTTGTGAGAGAGTAACAGGTTTTTTTAATTTTTTATGCGGCTTCAGATCAACTACTACCCAATTAGCATCATCTGTAGTCGGATCCTGGTAAAATTCTTTATCAACTTTTGCAATGCCAACAATTTCCATCCCTTCATTGCTGTGATAAAATAAAACTTCATCACCTTTTTTCATTGCTTTTAAATGATTTCTTGCAGCATAATTGCGTACGCCGTCCCAGGAAGTTTTTTTATCCTTTACCAATTGTTCCCAACCGTAAACTGAGGGTTCTGATTTTACAAGCCAGTACATTTTTATAAATTCTAATTTTAAAATACTAAATTCTAAATTAACTTCTTACATCGTACATCGTACATCCTCACTCCCATCCGCTTGCCAATACATCCGCAATATGCATTGTTTTTATCGGTAATCCTTTTCCTTTAATATAGCCATCCAGATGCAGCAGGCAACTCGAGTCAGTAGAGATAATATATTCGGCACCCGTTGCTAAAGCATGATTCACTTTTTGATCTGCCATGGCAATAGATATGGCATCAAACTTTACTGCAAAAGTACCGCCAAACCCGCAGCAGGTCTCGTTATCAACCATCTCCACTAATTCCAATCCTTTCACATTTTTCAATAATTTTCTTGGACCTTCTTTTATTTTACATTCTCTAAGCGCTGCGCAACTGTCATGATAAGTTGCTTTTGCATTAAGCATAGCGCCGTAGTTAGTGATCTTTAAAACGTCGGTTAAAAAAGATGTGAATTCAAATATGCGGTTGCCAAGATCTTTTACTTTATTATGCGAAGAAGAGTTCTCAAATAATTTGCCGTAATAATTTTTTACAAATCCAACACAAGAGGCGCTGGGAGCAACAATGTAATCAGTGTTATCAAAATCTTTTATAAATTTTGAAGCCACATCTCTTGCTTCGTTCCAAAAGCCTGCATTAAATGCCGGCTGACCGCAACAGGTTTGTTTAGGATTATAATGAACTTCGCAGGTAGCTTTTTCCAAAACCTTTACCATGTTAAACGCTGTCTCAGGATATAACTGATCAATAAAACATGGTATAAATAATTGAACTCTCATGCCCCCTAACCCCCTAAAGGGGAATTTTGGTTTTAATAGTTTTAAATATATTTTCTCTACTTTTTATAAAATGACTGTTGCAACGCCAACATCTTTAAAGCACTAATTGCTGCCTCTTCTCCCTTATTGCCATGTACTCCTCCCACTCTGTCCTGCGCCTGCTCATCATTGTCAACAGTAAGCACACCAAAAATTGTCGGTACCGGTAAAGATAAATTTAATTGTACAATTCCATCTGTTATTGCTTTGCACACATAATCAAAATGAGGTGTATCACCACGAAGCACGCAGCCTAATGCAATAAAAGCATGCGGTTTATCCAATTGAGAATTATCCCAAAAGCTTTTTATCGCAAATGGAATTTCAAATGCACCGGGAACTGTTATCACTTTATAATTCTTCATTTCGTATTTATCAAGAATACGTAAACAGCCATCTTCCAGCTTATCAACAATTGCCGCATTCCATTCGGTACGTACAATAATAATACAGGCATCCTTTTGTAGAATGCCTGTGTTTATATTAAATAAATTAGAGTCAATTATTGCCATCGCATACGCATTAAGTATTTTTTATTATTCTCCAACTTCGCCAAGGCGTGCAAGATACTTGTCAATATTTGCTGCTTTATCCGTTAGAGGATAATCTTTTTTTATTTTTTTATATAGATCGACCGCATCTTGTTTTTTACCAATTGTTTCTGCAAATAATCCTGCCCTGAATAAAAATTCTGAAGAAGTAAATTCATCTTTTTCATTTACATCAGCAGCTTTTCTGTAATAATTCAATGCATCGGTATTCTTCTTTTGTTCAGCATAGGCATCCCCTATCATTCCATAAGCCCTGCTTTGTATTTGCGTAGCATCTGTATCGAAATCTTTTAAATATTTAATCACTTTATCAAATTGCTTTAAATAGAGATAACATGCTCCGACGTAGTAATGGCAAAGGTTTGAAGCATCTGTGCCATCATATTTGCTGATAAACTTTAGTGCTCCGGAATTTCCTCCATCACCATTCAACACCCTGTTTGCCAGCATTGTCTTTGCTGAATCTGACGGCGCATTGCTGAAATCGCTAAAATATTTTTGCACAACAAAAACCGCATTATTGGCTTTCTCTTCTTTGGGTAATTTAATCATGTATTTATACACCAGCCATCCGCCGGCAAGTAAAATAATTGCTGTGCTGATATAAATGATCGGCTTGCTGTTTTTCTCCCAGAAATCTCTTGCCCTGATAACTACATCAACATCTTTTTTGTGTGCTTTTTTTTCTGCCATTATTATTCTTATTAACCTCACCCTCATTCCCTCTCCAGCCTCATCTGCCCTTCGGGCACCTTCTCCAAAAGGAGAAGGGAAATGGATGATAATCTGTTTGAGGGAGGTCGGGCAATTATTATAAATTATTAATTTGTTTTTTACATTTCAATATAAGATTATAATAAGATCATTTGTTAATCTTTTATAAAAGGATAATCTTCCTGGATGTATACATCTTTATACACTTCACTATCATCCGGCCACGGACTTTCTTCAGCAAATTTTACTGCTTCTTCCACCTGTGCTTTTACTCTTTCCTTTATTGCTTCGATGTCCTGTTCAGAAATTTTATATTCTTCTTTTAATTTGTGCAAAGTAGTTTCAATGGGATCCTGTAATTTATATTCTTCCATCTCTTCTTTTGTGCGGTACTTTGCCGGGTCACTCATACTGTGCCCTTTGTAACGATATGTTTTTACTTCCAATAAAGTAGGTCCGCCTTTTTCTCTTGCCCGTTTTACAGCTCTAATAACAGCATTATGCACATCTTCAGGTACCATACCATTCACTTTATCGCCGGGCATATCGTATGCATCAGCCAGTTTATAAATATCCAGCACATTTGATGTTCGTGCAACAGATGTCCCCATTGCATAATTATTATTCTCACAAATAAAAACTACCGGAAGCTTCCAAAGCATTGCCATATTAAACACTTCATGCAACATGCCCTGCCTTGCAGCGCCATCGCCAAAGAAGCACAGTACAACATTTTGTGTATCCTTATATCTCTCTGCAAAAGCAAGCCCGGCGCCTGTTCCAATTTGTGCGCCTACAATTCCGTGCCCGCCAAAAAAATTTTCTTTTATACCAAAAAAATGCATGCTGCCTCCTTTGCCTTTACTGCAGCCTGTTGCTTTACCAAATAATTCAGCCATGCAGCTTTTAGCACTAACACCTTTTGCAATTGCCATAGCATGATCACGATAGGCTGTAATAAAAATATCATCCGGTGTGGTTGCTGTCATACAGCCTGCTACAATTGCTTCCTGCCCAATATATAAATGGCAAAAACCACGGATCTTTTCCATCCCATACAATTGCCCTGCTTTCTCTTCAAAGCGGCGCATTAACAGCATTAACTCGTACCAGTATAAATAAGTTTCTTTTGAAAACTTTGTAGCCAAGGGTAATTTATTTAGGCGGCAAAGATAAGGGGGAAAAAGGATTTTTGAGTGGGTGATTTGTGATTTACGATTTAAAGTTTTATGTATGGTTTTACGAATGTAAATCGTGAAACGTGAGACGTCAAACGTGAGGGATCATGTCTCCCTTTTACATCTCACATCTCCCCTTTCACGTCTCACGTTTCACCACTTTCATCTTATCTTGCAATTTCATGCTTCATCTTAATAAGATAATCCTTACTCAATTTAAAAATTACCCATCCGCTTCTTTTGAATTTACAGAAAGAGTAACAGGAATTTGCGGATTTAACGGGAAAGGCAAAACCAATTTGTTGGATGCTATTTATTATTTATGTTTTACTAAAAGTTACTTTTCTAAATCAGACCTGTTGAATGTACAATTCAATGCAGATGGCTTCAGGCTGGAAGGTGACCTCACCCAAACTCCCGTCCGTACCGGAACGGGCGGGCTTTCCAGGGAGGGTTTTAAAGAAGACTTTAATGTAGTATCTATTTTTAGAGGGGCAGGTAAAAAAGAAGTTTTAGTGAATGATATAGCTTACGAAAAATTCTCATCACACATCGGCAAATTTCCATGTGTAATGGTTGCTCCTGATGACATTGAAATGATAACAGGCGGCAGTGAACAACGACGAAGATTTATTGATACTGTTCTTAGCCAGATGGATGCTGCTTACCTGCAACAACTTATTATTTACAATAAAGTTTTATTGCAACGCAACAGCCTGTTAAAAAATTTTGCAGAACAAAAGAACCGTGACATGCAATTGTTGCAGGTGCTGGATACACAACTGATACAACCGGGAAAAGAGATCTATAAAAAGCGAAAAATATTTTTAGAGAAGTTGGTCCCTCTTGCCAAAAAGTTTTATTTGCAAATAGCAGACAATAATGAAATAATTGATCTGAATTATGAGAGCCAGTTAAATGAAAATACATTTGAAGATCTGTTAGACAGATCCAGGGAAAGAGATTTGATGTCGCAGCGCAGTAATGCAGGCATTCACAAAGATGATCTTGGTTCGCAGCTTAATGCAAAACCATTTAAGAGTGTTGCTTCGCAGGGACAGAAGAAAAGTTTGCTGTTTGCTTTAAAACTTGCTGAGTTTGAAATGCTGAAAGAAAATAAAGGCTTTGCCCCTCTCCTTTTATTAGATGATGTATTTGAAAAATTAGATGACCTGAGAATGCAAAATTTATTGCAATGGGTTTGCGTAAATAATGAAAGCCAGGTTTTTATAACTGATACGCATTTAGACAGGCTGGAATTTTCTTTAAATAATTTTGGTTTTAATGCACAGATCATTGAATTGAAATAACGCCAGGCGTGAAACGTGAGACGGCAAACATGAAAATCTCACGTCTCACCTTTCACAGCCTGCCCCGCCGTAGCGGGGTCTCACGAAATATTAGTTGACTTAACACTAATTTTGTTTTTATGAGTGAAATTTCACTGGCAGATGCCTTAAAAGAATTTTTAAATAAGAGCAAATTAAAAGGTGGCATACAGGCATTGCAGATACAGGATGCATGGGAAAAAATTATGGGAAAAACCATTGCAAAGTATACAGATAAAATCGAGATCATTAATTCAACTCTCTTTATCACCTCTACAGTGGCGCCATTAAAAAATGAATTGCTTTACCAAAAAGAAAAAATTATTGAAAGAGTAAATGAGGCGCTGGGAGAAAAAGTAATTACAGAGGTTGTGATAAAGTGATTACGCAATTGCATCCATAACCTGCCTCACTATTTTAGGGTGCAAAGATTTTCCTGCATGAAATGGAATTACCATTCTGTTTTTTTCTTTTATATAAATTCTATGGCTTCCTTTGCTTCTGATAAAAACAAAACCTGCTTTCAAAAGCAATCTTTCTGCTTCTTTCGCATCTATAACAGGTAGTTTAGGCAACTTCGACTTCTAATGTAGTGGTTAATATTTCCTTATTTAAAGAAGATTTTATTTCTTCAGGCGTCATTGTTTCTAAATATAATTCTACAGCCTCCTGAATATTTTTTCTTGCATCTTCATAAGTATCACCCTGTGAATAGCAGCCGGGCAAATCGGGACAGCTAACATAGTATCCATTCTCATCTTTACTAAAAACAACATTTACACGATAACTCATTTTAGATTGTTTCTATAAAAGTAATGAAATTATTTTGTGATAAAGCGCTATGAGTATTACAAATATTTACTTTCAATTTCAGCAAAGAAAACCTTGGATAACTTTAAAAAATCTTCCTGTTTCAATTTTATTTCATCACCGGGCTGATATTTTACAATTGAATTTTCAGGCTTATATTTAATTGTATTATCAGCAGTAAGAATATTATTATCGTTCATCATTGAATTACTCAGCATCCTAACTTCATTCAATGCGTTGCCATCTTTTTGTTCAATGCTCCTGCTCCCGTGAACAAAATAATTTTCTAAAACCAAAACTCCCCTGCTGTCCTGAGTTTGTAACTCAGGACTTCTCTTTATTTAATTGTAGTTTATAAGTCCGTAGTCACAGACTACGGACAGCCTTTAGTTTTACTTCTGTTAATCAGTTCTACTTTTATACTGATAATTATTATTCACTTAACAATCAAAAGGCAGAGGCTCATTATTAA
>OLLO01000616.1_pt1 | contig 9237 bp, 8 predicted proteins | sample 1604551 | NCBI WGS metagenome assembly OLLO01 (sample SAMEA104055720, study PRJEB20765) | soil metagenome | biome: Arctic tundra; feature: Polygonal ground; material: soil | place: USA | collected 2011-09 | depth 0-0.5 m
CTAAAGGGAGACTTGTGAAGTATTTTAATTTTAGAACACATAAGCACATAAAAAGAGTCATCTGAAAAGATGGCTTTTCTTATGCAACCATTTTACTTCAATAAATAACTATAATAAGCAATAGTTTCTTGCTGAATTATTTTAGTTTTATAGTACTTAAATAAAAAACGTTTTCGTTTAATAAAATTCTATGAATAAGTTTTTACTTGTTTTATTTTTTTCCGGTTTACTCCAGTCAACTCATGCGCAAACCAATCCTGCATTAAATCTTCCTAAAGATGCCAAGGTAGAAGGCTCTATTATTGACATGCGAAGCAGGCAACCGCAGAACAATGAACTGATAGTTTTTAAAAGCCAGAAGAATACAAACGAATACCAGGCAATAAGTGATTCATTAGGAAAATTTACTACACGTTTACCCGCAGGAGATAAGTACGAGATTTTTATAATGGGTTTTAAAGATTCAACAAGCTATAATATTCTTGATATTCCTGCACTCGGTCCAAATGCTTATTATAAAAATCCATTTACAGTAAATCTTGAATTTGATCCTCCAAAAACATTTGTACTTGATAATGTTGAGTTTGATTTTGGTAAAGCAACGCTTCGTCCTGCATCTTATAAAGCTTTAGACGAATTGGTAGATTATCTTCAGCGTAAAGCAGATGACAGGATAGAGATTGGCGGGCATACGGATAACATCGGAAGTGAGGCAAAAAATAAAATACTTTCTTTGGAAAGAGCAAAATCTATTGTTGCATACCTGGTATCCAAAGGAATTGATCCTGCAAGATTAACAGCCAAAGGTTATGGATCGATGGAACCGATAGAAGAAAATAATACCGAAGCAGGAAGGCAAAAGAACAGAAGATCTGAAGTGAAGATATTGGAATAAAGTGCCATCATTTATTAAAATAATTTCTTTTTATAACAACAAAATAAACCTTCCGGTTACAAAGGGTAAGATAATTACATAAGCGGGTTAAATTGCTGCTTAAATATTGCATTCATTGTATAAGAAAGAATTAATTTCGTCTCCAAAATAAATTTATATGAAAAAATTCTTTTTATCAATACTTACCATTGCCACAGTTGGCTTTACGTATGCTCAAACGGCTGATGAAATTGTAAACAAGCATATTGAAGCAATAGGTGGTACAGACGCATGGAAAAAAGTTAATTCTATGGTTACCACAGGTACTTTAAAAATGCAAGGTGCAGAAATACCAATAAGTCTGACGGTGCTTAACGGAAAAGGTTCCCGCCAGGATCTCACTATCATGGGGATGAACGGATACCAAATTGTTACTCCTACTCAGGGATGGAAATTCTTTCCTTTCCAGGGACAAAAAGAGGTTGAGCCAATAACTGCTGATGACTTAAAAGAAGCTCAGGATGAATTAGATGTTCAGGGTAGTCTGGTAGATTATAAAACAAAAGGTCATACTGTGGAATTACTTGGTACTGATGATGTAGACGGTGTTGATGCTTTTAAATTAAAAGAAACTTTAAAGAGCGGTAAAACCCAAACTATATTCATCGATCCAAAAACGTATTATATTATCAGGGTAATATCTAAACAAAAGGCTAATGGTAATGAGGTTGATGTTACAACTAACTTAAATAATTATCAAAAATTACCTGAAGGCATAATGGTTCCTTTGTCAATCGGCTTGCCATTTGGTGAAATGGTAATCAGCAAAGTAGAAATTAATAAACCTATTGATGAGAATATTTTTAAACCTTCCAAATAAGATATGTTTTATTAACCCGGCTTTTGTCGGGTTATTTTTTTATAATCTTACAAAACTAATTGATGAAAAAAGTATTATTCTTCGCCGGTATTTTTTTATATGTAAATAGCAGTATTGCCCAGGTTTCTTCAGCAACATTTGGTACAATGGAAGCCCGCCAGTTAGGTCCGGGTACAATGAGTGGCCGCATAACTGCTATTGATGGCAGCGCCAGTGATGGAAAAACAATTTACGTTGGTACTGCCGGCGGTGGAATTTGGAAATCAACAAATGCAGGAGCTTCATTTAAACCCATCTTTGATAAATACTGCCAGTCAATAGGCGCTGTTGCTATCAATCAAAGCAATCCTAATATCATTTTTGCGGGCACCGGTGAAAGCAATATGAGAAATTCAGTTTCCATTGGGAATGGCTTATATCGTTCTACAGATGCAGGTGACAACTGGACTAAGGTTGGTTTAGACAGCACAGAGCATATTGCAAAAATTGTTATCGATCCAAAAAATTCAGATAATATTTATGTTGCAGCTCCCGGTCCTTTATGGAGCGATAGTAAACACCGTGGCTTATATAAATCAACAGATGGCGGTAAAACATGGGATAAAATTTTATACATAAATGAAAAAGCAGGTTGTGCAGATGTAGCAGTAGATCCTCAAAACCCAAACATAGTTTTTGCTTCTACATGGGAGTTTCGTCGCTTGCCTTATGCATTTAATTCAGGCGGTACAGGCAGCGGATTGTATAAAAGTAATGATGGTGGTAAAATATGGAAAGAGTTAACCAATGGTCTTCCAACAAAACCATTTGGACGGATAGCTTTTGCACTTGCTCCAAGTTCTCCTCAAAATATGCTTGCTATAGTTGAGTCTGAATCAACCGGTTTATATATTTCTTCTGATGGAGGAGAAAGCTGGAAGAAACAAAGCGCTACCTCAAATGTTGAAGCCCGTCCTTTTTATTTTAGTGTGATACAGGTAGATCCAAAAGATCCCAAAAGAGTGTATCGTCCGGCATATGTATTTTCTTATTCAACAGATGGTGGATATTCATTTGCAGATGCTACTAATGAAGGAGGATGGCTTCACAGTGATATGCATGCACTTTGGATAAATCCAAACAATACAAATCAAATATACCTGGGAACTGATGGCGGTGTATACTTTAGTTTAGATAAAGGAGTTACATGGATGTTCATACAAAATTTACCGGTAGGTCAATTTTATCATGTGGCGATCGATAATGAAACACCTTATAATGTAATGGGTGGTTTGCAGGATAATGGAAGCTGGATAGCGCCATCTTCGGCACCGGGAGGAATAAGCAACAGTAACTGGAAATCTTTATATGGTGGTGATGGATTTTGGGTACAGCCTGATCCAAATGATCCCAATATAGTTTATGCAGAAGCGCAGGGAGCAACTGTTGCACGGATTGATAAACAAACTACAAAATCGGTAAACATAAAGCCACAACAAAGTACAGGTGAAGATAAATTGAGATGGAACTGGAATTCCCCAATAGTTACAGGTGCAGCAAATAAAAAGAACTTATACATAGCATCTCAATATTTATACAGATCAACTGACCATGGCAGAAACTGGACACGTATTTCACCTGATCTTACTACCAATGATCCAAAAAAACAAAAGCAGGAAAACAGCGGAGGCTTAAGCGCTGATAATACTTCAGCAGAAAATCATTGTACAATTTTTACGCTTGCAGAATCGCCATTGGATGAAAATATTATTTGGGCCGGAACTGATGATGGCAATTTGCAGTTTACTGTAAATGGCGGAAAGAACTGGACCAATGTTTCAAAAAATTATGTTGCTGCCGGTATCCCTGCGCAAACATGGGTAAGCAGTGTAGAACCTTCAAGGTTTGATAAAAATACTGTGTATGTAACTTTTGATAATCATATGTATGGAGATCATAAAACCTATGTAGCCAGATCAACAGACATGGGAAAAACATGGAGTATTTTTTCATCTAAAGATTTTACAGGGTTTGCACATAAAATAAAAGAAGATCTTGTAAATAAAGACCTGCTTTTCCTCGGCACTGAAATGGGATTGTTTGGAACAGTGGATGGGGGAGCAAACTGGTTTCGCATGAAAAATAATATTCCGGAATATGCTCTTGTACGTGATATTCAAATTGATCAAAAAACAAACGATCTGATACTGGCAACACATGGCAGGGGAATAATGATAGTTGATGACATTTCACCGATAAGAAATCTTACAAAAGATATTATTGATAAAGATGTTTATGTTTTTAATAATAAGCCGGTTAATTTAACTAACGGTATGTTTGGTGGCGGCGGCTTTCCGGGCACTGGCGGATGGGTAGCCAATAATCGTCCCTCAATACCTCCTGTTCAATATTATTTAAAAGACCGGGTAAGTTCAGGCGAAGTAACAGTTGAAATTTATGATGCTAACAATAAACTTGTACAATCAATACCGGGCAGTAAAAGAAAAGGTATTAATAAAGTATATTGGAATTTGCGTATGATACCTCCCAAGGTTGCAACCGGCGGAACAAAAATGGATAACAGTGGCTTTTTTGCTCCTATGGTTTTACCCGGAGATTATACAATGAAATTGAAAGTGGGAGATAAGGAATATACATCACTACTCAAGTTAGTACATGATGCTTCCCGTAAAGATTTTACTTTGGAAGATAGAAAGCTGCAATATAAAACTGCTATGGATATATATGCGCTTCATGAGCATCTTGCCAAAGTGGTTGATGATATTAACGGCAAACAAAAAATGCTGAAGAGAGGAATAGACAGTACAAATGATAAAAAAGTAAAAGCTTTATTGCAGGAATATAATGACAAGCTTGAAAGCTTACGTAGTGAACTATTGGCTACAAAACAAAAATCAATTTTTGCAGATGAAGAACGTTTGCGTGAACGGATAAGCGAAATTTATTCAGCTGTTACTATGCAGGAAGCTGCTCCATCCAATTTGCAAATTAAAAGGGTAAATGCACTACAGCAGGAAGTTAATAAGGCGCAACAAACTAATGATAACCTAACCAAGACTTATTTTGCAAAAGCTAAAGAAGCTTTGGATAAAACTGCAGCAATAAAAAAAGAATTACAACCTAAGCTTACAAAAGATGAAATAAAAAAATAACAGTAATCGTGAAAGGTCAGACGTGAAACGTGAGATTCTCACGTCTCACCTTTCACGTCTCACGATTGAATGCTTCCTTTATCTTTGCCTCTTATGACATCGTCTTTTTTCACCTATAATAAATCGAAAGTTATACAGGCTTTACGCTATCATTTTATTACCCGGAGAGAAATAAAAACAATGATAATACTGGTAAATGTTTTCGCCATTTTATCAGCCGGACTTTTCTTTTTTAAGAAAATATCTCCGTTAGCATTTTTAGTAAGCTCTGTTCTATGGTTTACTTTAATGATCGCTTTTTGGTTTATACTTCCCTATTCGATATATCGAAAGGCAGCAACATTTAAAGATGGATTTAAAGTAAGCTTTGAAGATCAGCATCTGTTTTTAGAAAATGACAGGGGCAGTAAAAGCTGGCCCTGGACGGCTTTCAGCAGTCTTATTGAAAGCCCCCATTTTTTTCATCTGTATTTCGACAGCCGTTCATTTTTTCTTATTCCTAAAGATGCCTTTGAAGGTGATACAGTACATGATGCAAGAAAATTTTTGGCAAATAAAATAATGAAGAAAGGTTAATGTTTTCTACCGGAGTTTTTTTTCCATAATTAAATGGTGAACGGTTATTTCTTCAAACTCGTTACCGATAACTTTATAACCAAGTTTTTCATAAAAACCTATAGCAGTTTTTCGGGCATCCATTATTACTTTATTGTAACCTGCATCTCTTGCTACATTCTCCGCATAATTCATCATGGCTGAGCCAATCCCTTTACCCTGTAAATTATTTTGCACAGCCATTTGTCTTAGCCGCACACACTGGTTATCAACTTTTGTAAGCAGGCAACAGCCAAGCATTATATCCTCTTCAAATGCGGCAATTAAGATGTCTTCATTTTCCCTGGCTAATTCTTCCGGATCAAAAACAAGTCCTAAAGGTTTGCGCAGAATTTCATTTCTAAGTTCAACCATTTGCTGGTATTCCTTTGTTCCGTGATCTATTTGTTTAATCGGCATGGCGGTTATAATTACAATCGTTACCTGATATCGGAAAATAAATATACAATTTTTTTTTTATTTATTTATCAGCGTTGTAAATGGCAGTAGCTAAACCTAATAAAAAAAGCAGCGATAAAGCTGCTTTTCTGAAAGCAATTTTTTTTATTTCTTTTTTACTGATAAAAGATAATTTTCCAGTGCTGATACCATACTTGGCATTTTAGGTTGAGGTGCTTTTATATCAGGCGTAAGTCCGGCTGCAGATGCTGCCTTAAAAGTATTATCACCAAATGCGCCAATCCTTGTTCCGTTCTGCTTAAATTTTGGGAAATTTTCTATAAAACTTTTTACTCCTCCGGGAGTAAAAAAACAAATAATATCGTAATTATTTTTTGCAAAGATATCTTTCACATCATTGCTGATTATCCTGTATAATACCGGTGTGGCATATTCGCACTCATTTGCTTTGAGCCAGTTGGTTATTTCGCTATCAAAAGATTCTGAACAAGGGTATAAAAAGCTTTCCTGCTCTTTATGCTTACTGATAACATCAAACAAACTTTTATTGGTACCATCGGCGCCATAAAAAACTTTTCGTTTTCTGTATAAAATAAATTTTTGCAGGTACAAGGCAACCGCTTCTGTTATACAAAAATATTTGGTATGCTGCGAAACTGTGATCTTCATTTCCTCGCAGGTTCTAAAAAAATGATCAATTGCATTACGGCTGGTAAAGATTACAGCTGAATAACCCGGGATCTCAATTTTTTGTTTACGAAATTCTTTTGCAGGAATTCCCTCAACCCTGATAAATGGCTGGAACTCAAGATTTACTTTATACCTCCGGGCCATCTCAAAATATGGAGACTTTTCATTTTCGGGTCTGGCCTGTGTAATAAGTATATTTTGTATTTGTTTTACAGCCTTAACTTCCAGTGTAGCAGTGTTTTTAATCATTGTGTATAATTCATGCGGGTTCGCAAATGTACGCATTTTTTGTAGAAAATCATTTATTTAGCCTTACAAAAATATTAACGAAAGGGATTTAGAAGTTACAATAACACCCGGATTACCAATTTATAAATTAGTAGAATTGGTAAAAGTTCCATACCAATTATATAAAGTAAAAAGTGGAAGCGATTAATTTTTAACTGATTTTGTAACAATCCATACGATCGTAAATAGCGCAGTAAAAAAAGTATGCCTATAACACAGAAGGATAATATAATTATAGCAGTTAGCCAATTAGATGGTGCAAAAGCTAATAGAATAATAAAGGGGATAAGAAGAATGCCAATTATCTTGTTAATTAAAAATATAACAAAGATGTATTGATCAGTTGCGGCACCCATACCGGAAATCCATCCAATAAGTTTTAGTAATAGAAATTTTCCGAAATATATGATTCCCACAAATAAAATTGATAATGCTATAAAGATATAATTATTGCTTTCTTTAAGCAGATGATAGTGATCTAACAGAAGCCATGCATACAATCCTGCACTGATCACAAAAAAAATATTAAATATCAACGATGGCAGTTTAGCTTGTAATAAAAGATCTGTAAGTTGATTTTGCCGGAGTGAAGTATTAAAGAAAACTCTGAAAATATTGTTGAAATACCTGATATAAAAAATTTTAAACAGGGCAAGTAATAAAATGACTATGCCTAAAAGATAAAATAAAAATTCTTTTCCATTTTTGGTCTTTTGTTTTGCTGCTAAAGAAACGGGTGTTGTTGTAGCATTAAGATATTTATTTTTTTTTAAGAAAAAATCTAAAGTGGTTGTGTGATTTTTATCCTGATAGTTATCGGGATTGATTGAATCAGATAGTTGTAAAGAATCAAGCTTTATTATTGAACTGTCATTTTTTACCTGCGCCGGACAGTCTCTAACAAAAAATATAAAGACAAGAGCGATAAAAAAGGTTTGTATTCTATAAGCTTTCATTCAATCAAAAATAATTTATATACCCAAAATGTATTTTGGAAGCTTCACGCAGGTCAAATTTTATATCATTCCTTTTGCCAATTGCATAGCTCACATTTAATATTCCAAACTTAGTTTCAAAACTCAATCCTAAACCTGCTGAAAAATAATTATTGGTAAAATTAGTTGTTTGAAAATGAGTTTTTGTGATCCTTATATCAGTAAATCCAAACAGATAAGAATTAATTCCTGTCAGGTACCTGTATTCAGCAGTGAATATTGCATATTGTTATGCATAGATACTTTCCTCATCAAAATAGGGAAATTCCAAAAGCCTTTTGCTGATATTTTGCAATTTATTTTATCGTAAAGGCTTCCTTTTTCAATACCAGGATATCGCTGCAAAAAAAGATTTTTAATTTTTACTTTGCCATATACACGAATGCTGTCGATAAGATATAAGGATCCTTTATCTATTTTTAGTTGTGCTTTTATTTTATCTTCTTTAATTTTAATACTGTCCAATTTTATCGTAGCAAAAGGATATTCTCTTGTTTCATAGTAATCTAAAATTTTTTGTTGTTGGTTCTGTAATTGGGAGAAATCCATTTTATTATTATGAAATAGCCTGGCGTTCCAGCCGGTTTCATTTAGCAGCTTTTTATCTATGCTATCAGTATTTATTTCAATCCATTTATACTGCTCTCCTAAATATAAATTGATATGAGTTGATGTTGAATCATAAAATACTGAGTCTACCGATACAGCCGGATATCCTTTGGCAGCAAGTATTTCAGGCAGCCTGGATATATAATTTGTGCACAGCTGCCTGTTGAAAAATGAAGTTTGCAGTTTAAGGGATTGTATTCTGTTTAACTTACTACTTTGTGATAAGGAACTATCTTTGTCAGCCGAATGTATTATCAGGCGATAATTATTTTGAGAAAAAGCATCTGTACTAATTAAGCAGCAGCATGAAATGAATAAAATATGAAAAAACTAATATTTTCTTTGGAAGGCTTTCATTAATGTTCAAATCTAAATTATAATCACCGACAGCTATCGGTAGTTAAATCTAAAAACTTTGTCTGGTATCTATTTCCATATTCCTTTTTGCAAACAGGCTTGTTATTATTGCAATTTTCATTTTTCTACTTCATTAAAGCAAAAGGATGAAATGATTAATGCTTTAATTAAAGAGCTATTGCTTTCCGGTTCAAAACAAAATATAATAGATACAATTTATTTTGGCGGAGGTACGCCAAGTTTATTAACGGCTGATGAAATAAAGAAATTGTTGGATACGGCTCATCAATATTTTCAAGTAGCAGAAGATGCAGAAATTACTTTGGAGGCAAATCCGGATGACATCAATGAAATAAAATTAGCCGAATGGAAATCAAT
>OLLO01000216.1_pt1 | contig 9118 bp, 9 predicted proteins | sample 1604551 | NCBI WGS metagenome assembly OLLO01 (sample SAMEA104055720, study PRJEB20765) | soil metagenome | biome: Arctic tundra; feature: Polygonal ground; material: soil | place: USA | collected 2011-09 | depth 0-0.5 m
TCTGGCAAGACAGTTTGCATACAAGCTTGAGCTGGACCCAACCGCATGTGCATTAAGCGGAGGTGAAGATTATGAATTGGTATTTACGCTTGCGCAAAGTGATTATGATAAAATAGTTTTGAATGAACAGATAAGTGTGATTGGTTACATCACTGAAAAAGAGGAAGGAACAAATATTATCACCAAAGGCGGCAACAAACATGCGATTACAGCTCAGGGCTGGAATGCATTTAAATAAAATGAAAATAAAAAAATCACTTGCGAATAGTAAGCTATCCATTGTTGCATCAATAATAAAAAATGCTGAAGAAAATAAGACAAAACGAAATACAAAAAAGAAAATTTTAAGAAAGATTCTACTGAAAAAATATGGCTAATAATTATCTTGAAAAATTGTTTCATAACCGACTTATTAATTTTTTTTATCTTCTTCCAATCCTTTTCTTCAGCTGCTCTGTATCCAAAAACTATAGCGCTGATAAAAAATATCCAAAAGAAAAATTACAGGAGGACTATACCCTGTTAAGAAATATTCTTGAAAAAAAACATCCTTCTCTTTATTGGTATACTTCCAAAGACAGCATGGACTATTATTTTAATGAAGGATACAGAAATATTTCAGACTCCATGACCGAGCTTCAATTTGGCTGGAAGATATTAGCGCCACTTACCAATAAGATCCATTGCGGACATACCAGCTTTAACATGAGCAAAGGGTGGAATAAGTTTATCAGAAACAAAAGAATCCCTTCTTTCCCATTGTATTTAAAAATATGGAAGGATACAATGGTGGTAACCGCCAATCTTAATCGTAAAGATTCGATCATAAAAAAAGGTATGCTGATCACCTCCATAAACGGAATTAAAAATCATGATCTGATAAAAAAAGTGTTCAGCTACCTTGTTGAGGATGGCTATGAAGACAACGTGAATTATATTCGTCTTAGTACCAGCTTTCCATATTTTCATAGAAATGTTTTTGGCATCTACAAAACATATTCGGTTCAATATATTGACAGTCTTGGTAAAGAAAGAAAAGCAAACCTTCACTTGTTTGGTATTACAGAAGATACGCTGCAAAAAATAAAAAACTTCCCTCCTGTAAAGCAAAAACATATTACCAGAAAAGAAAAATTAGAAAATATCAGATCACTGAAAATTGATAGCAATATGGCTCTAATTACATTAAACAGTTTTGCCGGCGGTAGCCATCTGAAAAATTTTTTCAGATACTCGTTTAATTCAATAAGAAAAAAAGAAATTAAAAATCTTGTGATCGATATTCGTGCAAATGGTGGCGGTGATATTTCTAATTATGCTGCGCTTGTAAAATATATTCGAAACAATTCTTTTAAAGTAGCCGATACCGCAGTTGCGATAGCTAAAAGTTTTGGTCCTTATACCAAATATATTAAGTCGGGCTTTTTTAATAACCTGGGATTATTATTGTTTACCAGAAAAGGAAATGATGGTCGTTATCATTTTGGATATTGGGAACGACATATAATAAAGCCTAAACAAAAAAATCATTTCTCAGGCAATGTATATGTTCTTACCAATGGGCTAACCTTTTCGGCTTCGTCATTATTTTGCAATGCGGTAAAGGGTGAAAGTAATGTTACGCTTGTTGGTGAAAATACCGGCGGCGGATGGCATGGAAACTCTGGCATTATGATCCCTGATATTACTTTACCTAATACAAAACTTAGAGTAAGGTTGCCAATGTTCCGGCTTGTGCAATATCAACATGTACCGAAAACAGGAACAGGTGTTGTGCCGGATATTTATTTAGGACCAACTGTTGAAACTTTAAGAAAAGATATTGACAGAAAAATGGAATTTGTAAAACAACTGATCAAAGAAAAGAACCAGGGATCGGATTCTAAGTAACACTCAAAGCTTCATCAAGAAAAACAACATCGGCTTTGTAACCTTTTTTTATCATTCCCAAACGGTTGCTTATTCCCAATAATCTTGCAGGGTATAAAGAAGCCATTCGCAATGCTTCTGATAATTCAATACCGCATTTATCAACCAAATTCTTTACTCCTTTTGCCATGGTAAGTGCAGAGCCGCTGAGGATTCCATTTGATTCGTATTTATCGCCGGTTAATTGATGCGGATACAACCCTTCGTTGGTTTCAGTAACTGCATCAGTAATTATGAATAATCTTTCTTTCATAATTTGTTTTGCAATACTTATCATTTCAAAATCTACATGATAGCCATCAGGAATTATACTTGCCATTACCGACGAATGTTGCATTACAGCGCCGGGTAATCCCGGTTCCCTATGATGCAGCGGGCTCATTGCATTGAATAAATGTGTAGCTGCTTCAATGCCATTATTAAAAGCATTTATTCCTTCATCAAAATTTGCATTGCTATGTCCCGCAGAAATAATTATATCGTTTGATAAAATAAGATCAACAACTTTTTTGCTGCAAACTTCCGGTGCCAGTGTTATCATTTTTATTACTCCTTTTCCATACGCCAACAATTCTTTTACTTCATCTAATGTTGGCGAATGAATTAAACTTTCAATATGTGCACCGCGTTTTAATTTATTTATCCATGGTCCTTCAATGTGTAAACCCAATACACCTTTGCCGTTTTGATCCCAATAGCTTTTTATTGCATCAATGCATTTGTAAAATACTTCGATAGTATTGGTGGCAGCTGTAGGTAAAAAATAATGAGTACCGCCTGCAACACAATGCTCATATAGTTTTTGAAGACTGCCGGTTGTTGGGTACGTTGCAAATAATTTTCCGGCAGCGCCATATATCTGCACATCAATAAATGCGGGAGCAATGATTTGGGAATGTTTTGTTACGACAGTATCGGGTGATAAAGAGACTACGGGAAGCACATCAACTATCAATTCATTCTCTGTAATAATTGAGTGATCGGGAAGCCAGTCTGTTCCGGTAAAAATTTTATCAGCAGTAAAAACAGTTTGCATAATTAAGGCAATATATCAAAAGAATCAGCATCTCTCCAGAAAGGAAACTTCTCTCTCACTTCGTTCACTTTTTCTTTTTGCAGTGTATAAGTAAAAACATCTTCTTCATTTGCTTTTTGATAAAGAATTTCTCCCAGCGGATCAATGATCATACTGTCGCCGCTGTGATAAATTTTATTACCATCATCACCAACACGGTTTACACCAACAACATAACATTGATTCTCTATTGCTCTTGCCTGCAGCAAAGTTTTCCATGCTGTGCTTCTTCTCTCCGGCCAGTTGGCAACATACACCAACAAGTCATATTCCCTCACCCCCTGCCCCTCTCCACCAGTGGAGAGGGGAGCTTGCCTTGACCACACAGGAAATCTCAGATCATAACAAACCTGCAGATTTATTTTCCATCCTTTTACCTGTGCAATTAATCTTTTATTGCCCGCTGAATAATGATTATGCTCATCAGCATAAGCAAACAAATGACGCTTATCGTAAACGCCATACTCACCATTCGGCAACATCCAGATAAGACGGTTATAAAACTTTCCGTCGTCTTCAATGATAACACTTCCTGTAAGAATTATTTTTTTAGAAGAAGCGATCTTTTTCATCCATTTAATTGTTTCTCCGCTCATTTTTTCTGCAAATAATTTTGGCTTCATGCTAAAGCCTGTGCTGAACATTTCAGGAAGAATAACCACTTCCGTCTTTTCTTTAATGCTCTCAATTTTTTGCTCAAGCATATTAAGGTTTGCTTTTTTATTTTCCCAGTGAAGATTGGGTTGTATGATAGTTATTGTAAGAGAAGACATGGTGTAAAGTTATTGGATTGCAGAAAGAAAAAATACGTATTGCTTAGATTGCTGTAATTGATTAGTTTTAGTTGTGGCAAATTAAGTAATAAGTAATTAAAACATGACCAAAGAATGAGTAAGCTTGACACATTATTAAACATTCAGCAATCATTGACAGCGGAACAGATTCGCAAGCAAAATGAGGTGCTTGTTAATGCAACAATTGATAATAATTCTGAAATAAAAAAATTATATAAACAGCTCAACGAAACAAATGTAGTCAATAAAGAAATCCTTAAAAATCAAATAAAAGAAGCTAGACACAATGAAGAACAAAATTTTTACAAGGCTTTTGTTTTCAAAGTTTCTGAAATAGTAGATACTATTACTGAAATTGAAGATTCAATTCTGAAATATTATTTTAATAAAAATGCATTGAATGGCACAACTGATGAAATTGAGAATGTAATTGAAAAACTTGACGAAATATCCGACAAACAAAGTACAAAGGAAATATATAAGAAAGTAGAAATGATCACAAAAGAATTAATGCCTCTTTCAGGAAAATATAACGCTTCAAAATTTCCAAAACTTACTTCCCTTTTCAATGATTATATAGCGTTAGAGGCATCTATTCCACAAAAACCCGAATTTAAAACGAATGGCAGGGAAATTAAAAAAAACAAAATTATTTTTTGGGCGATCTTTCATTCTATTGGAACTATTGCTAGTCTAATTATAGCATTTAACAATTACCCAATCATTGGTGGTTTTTTTGCTTTTATGTTTGGCTGGTCAGTTGTTCGTGAAGTTTTACAAAACGGCGTGGCAAGAACTTTTCAAAGAGACCAAATCGTATATAATAATTTAGTTAATAATTATGATAAGAAAAAAGCGGAAATAATTAGCTTACTAGAAAATCACGAGATACACTCATACATTGCAACAATTAGTAGCGACTACACGGATTATGCTTATTATGCTAAGGAGTTAGAAAAAATAGAAACAAAGTTTCATGAGAAATGGGGTAATTAATAAATGTATTAAAACATTGACATGAAAATAAACGAGCAACTTAAAGAAATTTATGTTCCATATCTGGAAAATCTAAAAATTATATCAAGACAGCATGCCGACAAGTTTTCCTATCCACTTTTAATGAAAGCATTCCCAGAGTATGATAAGGTAAAAACAAAGATCTTGTTTGTAGGCAAAGAAACTTATAGCTGGTACGACACAATGAAAAATTCCGAAGACCTGACTGTAGATTATTTAATGAAGTGTTATGAAGAATTTGAATTAGGGAATAATTATTATAATAGTCCTTTCTGGCGATTTATTAGAATCTTTAACTCTACTGTTAATTCTAAAGAATATCCAAAAGGGTTTTTATGGACAAATTTTTCCAAGTGTGACAGCGATGGAACAACTCCTTCTTATGATTTACAAAAACTTAATGAAAAAGGTTTTGATCTTTTAAAAGATGAAATTAGGATTATAAAACCCGATGTAATTATTTTTGTTACCGGGTGGGATTATGAATATGAATTTCAAAGAGTGTTTGCCGGGCTAACATATGAAACCATTGAAGAAAATTACATTTACAAGTGTATTCATGAGTTTTTTCCAGACAAAACATTTATGACAATGCATCCAAATGGTCTTAATTTCAGAGGCAAATTCAATTCTACCCTTGAGACGATTACTGCCTTGTTATCCTAAAAAATCTTAAGCATTTATTTATCCATTCCCCACCCCCCTCACCAACTCACTCTCATAACCCTTCTGTAATAAATAATCCTGTAGCTTTCTTTTCTTAATAAAAATATTTTTTTCGCTTTTTAAAGTTTTTAATTTTTGCTCTGCAAGTTTTTGTAAGGTTTTTTTGTAATCACTTTCATTAATTTCTTTTAAAGCTTTTTTAATGCAATAATCACTTACCTGTTTTTGCTTTAAGGCATACTTTATTTTTATCCGTCCCCATTGGTTCATCCTGAATTTTCCTCCTGCATATTGTATGGCAAAGCGTTCTTCGTTAAGATAATTCTCTTCTATCAGTTGCGACATCAATTGTTCAACATCTTTTTTATACAAACCGAATGCGTACAGTTTTTCTTTCACTTCTGCATGGCATCTTTCCTGGTAAGTACAATACTGTTTTATTTTTGGCAGCGCCTGTTCTTTTGAAAGCTTTGTATTCATTATGGTAAAAATACAATTCGCTTCCCTCTCTCCCGATAGCTATCGGGATGGAGAGGGATTCAAGGTGAGGTCAAATTTATTTTTATTATTTTGAATTCATTAACCGCAATCTTTTATCTTTGGTTTTCTAATATAACATTATATGAAGTTCATCGTTTCCTCATCTCAGTTACTAAAGCACCTGCAGCAGATAAGCGGCGTTATTAATGCCAATACGGTTTTGCCTATACTGGAAGATTTTTTGTTTGAGATTGATAAGAACAAGCTTACCGTAGTTGCCACTGACCTGGAGACCGTGATGAAAATACATCTTGACATTGAGGCGAAGGACAGCGGAAAGGTTTGCATTCCTTCAAAAATTTTGCTTGAGTCATTAAAGAACATTGCCGAGCAGCCGCTCACTTTTAATATTGATAAGAATTTCGGGATCGAGATCACAAGTGATAATGGTAAATACAAAGTGATGGGAGAAAATCCTGATAACTTTCCAAAAGAACCTGTAGCTGATGCCGCAACTTCTTTTACAATGCCTTCTTCTGCATTGGTTACGGCTATAAATAAAAACCTGTTCGCTGTTAGCAATGATGACCTGAGACCAGCTATGACAGGGGTTTTCTTTGAGCTTGATAGCAACGGGATGACATGTGTTGCTACAGATGCCCACCGTTTGGTGCGGTTTAAAAGAACAGATATAAGCTGTCCTAAAACGGATACTTTCATCGTTCCTAAAAAACCTTTGAATTTATTAAAAAGCGCTTTGCCATCAAATGATGATGAGCTGCAGATCTCTTATAACAGCAACCACCTGTTTGTAAAACATGGCGGTACCGAATTGGTTTGCCGGCTTATTGATGCAAGGTTTCCTGATTATAAAGTGGTGATACCGACAGATAACCCCTATAAACTTACAGTTAACAAAAATGATTTTCAAAGTGCATTACGCCGCGTAAGTGTGTTCAGTAATAAAAGCACAAACCAGGTGGCGCTTAGCATAAGCGGAAGTGAATTGCAACTGGCAGCACAGGATGTTGATTTTAGTTTTGAAGGAAATGAACGGATGGCTTGTCAATACGATGGAGAAGATCTGCAAATAGCTTTTAATGCAAAATTTTTAATTGAAATGCTGAATGCTGCAGATACTGACGAGGTGGTTATTGAATTGAGCACTCCAACCAAAGCGGGAATTATTAAACCTACAGAAGTTAACGAAAATGAAGAGCTGCTAATGCTGGTAATGCCTTTGATGCTGAATAATTAACCCTCCTAAAAGCCCCCTCTAAATCTCCCCCGATAGGGGAGACTTTGTAATCCCCTTTAATTTTAAATCCTATAAGATTACGGAGGAGCCTAATTTACTTATTGACCATTGACTTAATGACCTAATGACTTTAAATGGTATAATCAATAGTTTTGATGAACTTGCAGTACTAAAACTTTCTGTTATGATATTCATTATACTTGGCCTTATAATTTTTGGTGTAACCGGCATAATTATAAAAAATAATGTTGCGCTGCATCCTTATGGTAAAATCGGTCGCATTATTGGCGCCCTGTTTATTTTATTGGGAATAATTATTTCTTCTGTTGTGCAGATAGATGCCGGAGAAATTGGTGTAAAGGTTTTGTTCGGCAGTGTAAAAAATGATGTGCTCAGCAGTGGACTTCATTTTGTAAATCCTTTGTATGAAATTAAAAAGGTGGATGTAAAAACACAGAACTATACAATGAGCGGAGTGCAAGATGAAGGTAATAAATCCGGAGATGATGCAATTCGTGTTTTAGCAAGCGATGGATTGGAAGTAACCATTGACCTTACCGTTTTATACAGGGTGGTTGCTGATGATGCTCCAAAATTAATACAGCAAACAGGGCTTGATTTTAAAGATAAAATTGTACGGCCCATTACACGAACAAAAATCCGGGATAATGCTGTGTATTACCAGGCAGTTGAATTATTCAGCACAAAACGGGATGAATTTCAGCAGCGCATTTACAGAACTATTGAAGAAGACTTTAAAAAGCGGGGATTATTACTTGAGCAATTATTAGTAAGAAATATTACACTCCCAAATTCAGTAAAGGCTTCTATTGAATCAAAAATAAATGCTGAGCAGGATGCCAAGAAAATGGAATTTGTTCTGCAAAAAGAAAAGCAGGAAGCTGAAAGAAAAAGAGTGGAAGCACAGGGCATTGCCGATTATCAGCGTATCATAAATACAGGACTAACCGATCAGCAATTGCAATACGAGCAAATAAAAGCATTGAAAGAGATTGCCCTCAGTCAAAATTCCAAGGTTGTAATAATGGGTAAAGGAAACTCTCCGATAATGATTAGTGATAAATAATATTAGCCAACAATGGATATGGTTATCATACAAACATTTGACAATTCCTTTAATGCTAACATACAATTGACAAGGCTAAGAGCAGCAGGCATTGAATGTTATTTAAAAGATGAGTATACCGTTACTATTGATCCGCTCTTGTCAAATGCAATCGGCGGAATAAAACTGGTGGTTAGAAAAAGCGAAGAATATAAAGTAAGAAGGCTGTTGGGGGAAATGAATGCCTCTTCCGATAACCGGCTCCTTTGCCCGCAATGCGGGTCTCATAAATTTATATTAGTTCCCAAAAGAAGTACTGAGAATCTTTTAACCGCCATTACCACATGGCTTTTTTCTGCCTATGCTGTTTCTGTAGAAAATGTTTATCAATGCACCGATTGCGGTTATGAAAGTGAAACCCTTCCGGAAGCGGAAGCTGAATCCTACAATTAATAATGAAGACAATTGCGATGATACCCGCCCGCTATGATGCTGCCCGATTTCCGGGAAAGCTGATGCATAAGCTTGGCGACAGATCTGTAATTGCACATACTTATGAAAATACAATGGCAACCAGATTATTTGATGAAGTGATGGTAGTAACTGACAGCCAAATAATATTTGATGAGATCACTCATTATGGCGGCTATGTAACAATGAGTAAACAAACGCATGAAAGCGGAAGTGACCGGATTGCTGAAGCTGTTGCTGATCTTGAAGTAGATATCGTTGTAAATATTCAAGGGGATGAGCCTTTTGTAAATAAAAAAGTGTTACTCAAACTATTAAATATTTTTTATGAAGATGGTGGCAATACTGTACAGGTTGCTTCT
>OLLO01000305.1_pt1 | contig 9059 bp, 10 predicted proteins | sample 1604551 | NCBI WGS metagenome assembly OLLO01 (sample SAMEA104055720, study PRJEB20765) | soil metagenome | biome: Arctic tundra; feature: Polygonal ground; material: soil | place: USA | collected 2011-09 | depth 0-0.5 m
ACTTTGGAGTTTACAGTTAAGCACAACAGCCTGGCTAAATATGCCAAGGCTCTTGCGCATCCTGCACGAATTGCCATCTTACAATTATTAGCTAAAAAACAAACCTGTATCTGTGGAGATATAGTAGATGAAATACCTCTTTCGCAAAGTACCGTTTCGCAGCATTTAAAAGAACTAAAAGATGCCGGGTTAATTAAAGGCGATATCGATGGTGCAAAGGTTTGTTATTGCATAGATGAGAAAGAATGGAAAGCAGCACAACAATCACTTAACAAGCTTTTTGAAACTTTTAAAGGCAATTGTTGCTGATTTTATTGGTGTAGGTGTCCTACACCTCTAAGGTGTAGGACACCTTCTTCATCGTTATTTAAAAATAAAATACAATGAAAACTCAAGACAATGTAAAAGAAATGGTAAAGCAAAAATATTCAGAGATCGCCTGCCTACCGGACAGGCAGGCTTTACAGGATAAAGAAACCAATGCATCTTCATGCTGTGGTTCCGGATGTTGCAGTACTAATGTTTACAACATCATGTCAGAAGATTATAATAAGTTGGAAGGATATAATCCTGATGCAGACTTAGGGTTAGGCTGCGGTCTGCCTACACAATTTGCAAAAATAAAAAAAGGAGATGTGGTAATTGACTTGGGAAGCGGTGCCGGTAATGATGCTTTTATTGCAAGGCATGAAACGGGTGATACAGGAAAAGTTATTGGCATTGACTTTACGCCGACTATGATTGAAAGAGCAAGGAACAATGCAGAAGTGAAGGGATTTAATAATGTTGAGTTCAGGCAGGGGGATATTGAGAATATTCCTGTTACGGCAAATGCAGCTGATGTAATTGTAAGCAACTGCGTTTTAAATCTTGTGCCCAATAAAGATGGCGTGTTTAAAGAAATTTTCAGGGTATTAAAACCAGACGGACACTTTAGTATTTCTGATATTGTATTGGTTGGCGAACTTCCTGCCAATATTAAAAATACTGCGGAAATGTATGCAGGCTGTGTTGCAGGCGCTATTCAAAAAGATGAATATTTGCAATTGATAGAAGCCAATGGTTTTAAAAATATAACTATTCAGAAAGACAAGGCAATTATTATCCCTGATGATATTTTAAGCAACTACTTATCAGCAGAACAAATTGCAGCTTTTAAACAATCAGGTACAGGCATTCGCAGCATAACTGTATATGCAGAAAAGCCATCACAAACCAATAGCTGCATTCCCGGCGGTGGCTGTTGCTGATTTTGCCTTACAATTTATTGCAATAAGACAATAATATAAAATAAACATTAAATAAAGCATCAAATGAAATTATCTGAAATCAAAAAGCATCGGTAGAGGCTAAGATGGTTTTTGCCACATTTTTTGAATAATTATTTTGAAGATCATTAAAAGAAATAATACAAATATGAAACAGATAAAAGTATTAGGCCCCGGTTGCCCCAAATGCAAAACCACTTACAACAATGTACTGGAAGCCGTAAAACAAACAGGCATTGAAGCAGAGGTTACAAAGATTGAAGACATTGAAGAAATGATGAAGTACAATGTATTGACCACACCTGTTTTAATGATTGATGAAGTGGCAAAAGTAAAAGGCCGTATAGCCAATGTAAATGAAATCAAACAATTGTTATCACAATAAAATATTGTGTTATGAAAACGTATGTAAGCTATGTCATACAGGACGAAAAAGGATATAAGCATGAGTCAGAAATACTTACTTCTACTGTTTTAGGTAATAATACAAATAGTGGATGCTGTGGTTCAACAAATACAAAAGCAAACAACAACTCATGCTGCGATTCACCAAATAGTGATGGTAGTGCATGTTGTTAAATTTTATTGCAATGGAATTCATTACCACTTCAACGATTACATGTCCCAAATGTGGGTTTGATAAAGAAGAGACAATGCCGGTTGATGCTTGTCAATATTTTTATGAATGCACCAATTGTAAAGAAATGATAAAACCTAAACCTGGTGATTGCTGTGTGTTTTGTAGTTATGGAACGGTGAAATGCCCACCCCGGCAAATGGGAGAGAATTGTTGCAAATAATTTATAAATTATGTTTGACTGGTTACAATATTTTGCCGATTGGCTCATCTATTCAGTCTTTGGTATATCGGCTAAAACCCATTTGGGTGAAGCTCTCAATTTCTTTGTATTTGATACATTGAAAATATTTGTATTACTCTTTGTTATCATAACTGTAATGGGAATTGTTAATTCCTATTTCCCGGTAGATAAGGTTCGCAATTTTTTAAGCCGTAATAAAATGCATGGCCTGGAATATTTGTTTGCTTCCTCATTTGGTGTTATTACACCTTTCTGTTCCTGTTCTTCCGTTCCGCTGTTCATAGGTTTTGTAAAGGGTGGGATTCCCTTGGGTATCACCTTTACTTATCTCATTACTGCACCGTTGGTAAACGAAGTAGCGATTGCCATTTTTGCCGGAGCATTTGGTTTTAAGGTAACAGCCTTATACGTTGCTACGGGAATTGTTTTGGGCATCATTGGTGGTTTTATCTTAGGTAAATTAAAATTGGAAAAATATCTTTCTTCCTGGGTGCAGGGCATCATTGCCAATGCACAAACAGAAGAACAATTACAGGGAGAGAAACTCAGTTTATGGCAGCGCTTCCCAACCATTCTGAAAGAAGCCATCAACATTGTAAAAGGTGTTTCCATTTACATCATTATAGGTATTGCCATAGGTGGAGCAATGCATGGCTTTTTGCCGACAGGATTTTTTGAACATTACATTAATAAAGGTCAATGGTATGCAGTGCCACTGGCTGTAATTATGGGTGTACCTATGTATAGTAATGCTGCTGGGGTAATACCTGTTGTGCAGGTATTGGTTGCCAAAGGTGTTCCGCTTGGTACTGCCATTGCGTTTATGATGGGTGTAATTGGTTTGTCATTACCTGAAGCTATGTTATTAAAAAAAGTAATGACATGGCAACTCATTGCTATTTATTTTGGTACGATTGCATTTTTTATGATTTTATCCGGTTACTTATTCAACATCATTCTTTAAAAAAAATAATATGAGCGATACACATAATTATGAAGTAAATCTTCAATGGAACAGCGACAGAAAGGGAACATTGAGTTCTCCTGTATTACCTAATCAGATTGAAGTGGCAACCCCACCTGATTTCCCGAAAGGAATGGCCGGAATCTGGTCGCCTGAACATTTGTTTGTTGCAGCAGTTAATGCCTGTTTAATGACAACTTTCCTGGCAATTGCTGAAAATTCAAAAATGGAATTTGTAAGTTTTGAATGCAATGCAGTTGGAATAGTTTATAAAGTGGATGGAAAATATACTGTTACAGAAATTACCTTAAAGCCGAAATTAGTGATACCATCGTCTCCACACGAAGACAGAGCAAAACGTATTATTGAAATGAGCGAAAAAGCTTGTTTAATTTCTAATTCAATTAAAACAAAAATCAATTTAGAACCAATAATAACAATTAAATAAAATGAAAAAACAAATCATCACATCAGTCACAGCAATTTTTATTTTGCTGTTTACCGTTTATACAAGTAATGCACAAAACAAAAAAATTACAACTGCAACAAGTAATTCTGCTACCATCGAAGTCATTCAGTTTCACTCAGAGCATCGTTGTATAACTTGTCTGAAAATTGAAAAGCTCACCAGGGCAACTTTAGCCAATAGCTTTCCAAACATCCCTTTCACATTGGTGAATGTAGAGGATAAGAAAAATGCAAAAAAAGCTGAACAGTTTGAAGCCACCGGTACAGCATTGTTTTTATACAACCCTAAAACAGGTAAGAAAAAAGACCTCACCGATTTTGCTTTTATGAAAGCCGGTGATGAAAAGAAGTTTGAGGCGGAACTGAAAAAATATATTGAGGACTTTATAAAAAGCTAACAATGGAATGGTTAAACGACCTGGCACAAAACAGGGAAGCACCGCTATTGGCCGCTTTCGCGTTGGGCTTACTAACGGCAATCAGCCCATGCCCTTTGGCAACCAATATTACAGCGACCGCCTATATCGCCAAAACGATTACAAGTAAGCGTAAAGTATTGCTAAGTGGTTTGTTATACACCTTAGGAAGAATGTTTTCCTACACAGCATTGGGTGCCATCATTTATTTTGGAGTCAGCAAGTTCCAGGTAGCAAAATTATTTCAGGGCAATGGCGAAAAATTTATAGGCCCGGTAATGATTATTATCGGATTAATCATGTTAGGTGTTATCAAACTCAATTTTCTTTCCAAAGGAAATTTAACAGAGAGATTATCTGAAAAATTTAAAGATAAGGGTTTACTTGGTTCTTTTTTGTTAGGAGTAGTTTTTGCTTTGGCTTTTTGTCCTTATAGCGGGGCATTGTTTTTTGCCATGCTTATACCCATGACTTTGGCTGCATCAGCAGGCTTGGCGTTACCTGTTGTATTTTCATTGGGCACAGGCTTACCGGTGATCTTCTTTGCTTTTGTGATTGCTTTTAGTATGGAAAAATTAGGCAGCTATTTTAAAGCCATTCAGAAAGTTGAAAAAGTAATGAGGATTCTTGCAGGAATTACATTTCTGCTTACAGGTTTGTATTACCTGAATATTTACCTTAAAATAATTAATTGATGAATAACTTTTGGAACGATCGGTATAATGAAAAAGAATATGTTTACGGAGAAGAACCAAATGTTTTTTTTGCAGACCAACTCAATCAATTAAACCCTGGTAAAATTATTTTGCCCTGTGAAGGAGAGGGTAGAAATGCTGTTTATGCTGCATCTCAAGGTTGGCTGGTAAATGCCTTTGATTCAAGTGAAGCAGGCCAGGCCAAGGCATTAGAATTGGCTAAGAAAAAAAACGTTATTCTTAATTATGCTATTGAAGACGCAGTTACGGTAACATATCCTGAAAACAATGTTGATGCAGTTGCGTTTATTTATGCTCACTTCCCTCTGGATATTCGTAAATACATACATCAAAAAGCAATAAGCTGGTTGAAGCCGGGCGGCAGAATTATTGTAGAGGCATTTAATACTAAACAGTTACAAAACAATTCCGGTGGCCCAAAAGATTTATCTCTTCTTTATACAGAAGATATTATCAAAGAGGATTTTGATGGACTAAAAACAGATTTAATTCAAACCCTGCAAACAGAATTAAGGGAAGGTAAATACCATGAAGGGATGGCTGATATTATAAGATTTGTTGGAATTAAAATATAAAATTATGACTACCCCACAAGCATACCTGCAAACATGGGCAGAAGCCCGTACAAGATTTTCAAATTTGTTGAAAGATATAAAAGAAGAAGAACTGAAAAAGAAGTTAGTCAATACCAAAAACAGTGCAGGGTTTCTCATTCGGCATATTGGAGATGTAGAATTGTTGTTTGCAAAAAATGTATTTGGGGCAGGAGAGGTAAAAGTATCAGCCAAAACAGTGATTGCACAATATGATACAGGGGAATGGACAAACCTGCAGGAATTATTGGAATACCAGCAATATGCATTTGATAATCTGAAAGCAATTATTGAAAAACAAACCGATGAAATTTGGCAGCAAAATATAACAACCAAAGAGTTTGGTACAAAAACAAAAGCAGAAGCCATTGGTCGCATCATTTCCCACACAGCTTATCATGCAGGCCAGTTAGCCATCATTTTAAAATACGGTAAATAATTATGTCAGCAAATAACTGTGCTCCGGCAAACGAAAGAAAGAAGTTAAGTTTTTTAGACAGGTACTTAACCCTATGGATATTTTTAGCAATGGCAATAGGGGTAGCAATTGGCTATTTCTTTCCATCTTCTTCAATATTTATCAATTCATTTTCATCAGGTACAACAAATATTCCTTTAGCTATAGGTTTAATACTGATGATGTACCCGCCATTTGCCAAAGTGAGGTATGATAAATTAAAAGAAGTATTTAAGAACACAAAAGTCTTAGGTGTTTCTTTATTACTCAATTGGGTTATTGGTCCTATACTCATGTTCTTACTGGCTATTGTGTTTTTACATGGTTATCCTGAATACATGGTAGGCTTAATTCTTATTGGGTTGGCCCGTTGTATTGCTATGGTTATTGTATGGAATGAATTGGCAGAAGGCAGCAGGGAATATGCAGCAGGTTTGGTGGCATTGAACAGTATTTTTCAAGTGCTGTTATATAGTGTATATGCTTATGTTTTTGTTACACTACTTCCACCATTGTTTGGCATTACAGGTTCTGTTGTTGATATAACAATTGGACAGATTGCAAAAAGTGTTGCTATTTATCTCGGTATTCCTTTTGCCGCAGGTGTTATTACCCGTATCGTATTAAGAAAAGCAAAAGGTGACGAGTGGTATCAAAACAAATTCATTACGGTTATTTCTCCAATTACATTGATAGCATTACTTTTTACCATTGTTGTAATGTTCAGTTTGAAAGGTGAGTTAATTGTTCAGATACCTTTTGATGTTGTAAGAATTGCTATTCCTTTAGTGATCTACTTTGTCATCATGTTTTTGGTCAGCTTCTTTATAGGTAAAAAAATGGGAGTAGACTATTCAACCAATACCTCCATTGCATTCACAGCAGCAGGAAACAATTTTGAATTAGCTATTGCTGTTGCCATCGGTGTATTTGGTATCAACAGTGGTCAGGCGTTCGCCGGTGTTATTGGTCCTTTGGTAGAAGTACCTGCACTGATTGCTTTGGTTAATGTGGCATTTTGGTTTAGAAGGAAATATTATTCAAATAAAATCCCCGTTTATGGAAACCAATAGAACCTATATCAGTTTTGTAATTCAGTCAGAACAGCACCATGTTTATGATTTTACTATCGTGAAATTGCCTGCTCCACGAATTGCTATTTACAGCGATAATACTTCACAGGAGGTAGTAACATTTCAAACATCGAATAAAATAAATTATTATGAAACGCATTTTAGTTTTATGTACAGGAAACAGCTGCAGAAGCCAGATAGCGGAAGGCTATTTAAAACATTATGCAAAAGGTAAAGCAGAAGTGTATAGTGCAGGAATAGAAACTCATGGCGTTAACCCGGGAGCTATTGCTGTTATGAAAGAAGATGGCATTGATATTTCAAATAACACATCAAATAATATTGATGAATACCGTAACATTTATTTTGATTATGTGATAACTGTATGTGATAATGCAAAAGAACAATGCCCCGTCTTTCCTTCAACAGCAAAAATGTTTCATCAAAACTTTCCCGATCCTGCAAAGGCAACAGGTACTGAAGATGAAATAATGCAACAGTTTAGAAACGTAAGAGATGAGATTAAAAAATTCAGCAAAGAGTTTGTGACTGATAATTTATTCTGATAAACATGGCGACTTACATCTCTCTACAATAGCCTATTTTTATCTACTCAAAATTTTTTATCATGAAATACAATGTAAAAGGATTTTTAGGAGCAATTGCATTATTCGGTATGATACTATCATGCAATAATAATGGCACAAATGCTCCGGCAAATAATGACAGCACACGGGTAAGTGATACAACTGCTGCAACCTATGATACCACATTTAAAGTGGAAGCCGAAGCTTTTGCCGACTTGCAGGTACTTCGCTACCAGGTGCCGGGCTTTAACCAGCTTAGCTTGCAGCAAAAACAACTTGCTTATTATTTATATGAGGCAGCCCTTAGCGGAAGAGATATTATTTATGATCAGAAAAGCAAATATGGTATTATGCTTCGTAAAACGGTAGAAGCAGCTTATGGCACATATAACGGAGATAAGAACAGTGATGACTGGAAAAAATTCAAGGAATATTGTGGCAGGGTTTGGTTCAGCAATGGTAATCATCATCATTATGGTAATGAAAAATTTATTCCCGAATGCTCATTCGAATATTTTTCAAGTGTTATCAATGGAAGCGATTCTACCCAATTACCAAAAGAAAGCGGTGAAAGTGTACAGGCTTTTTTAAATCGCATTAAGCCAATTGTATGTGATTTAAAGTTTGAGCCAAAGCTTGTTGACCAAAGCCCGAACATTGATAATGTGAAAGCTTCATCAGTGAATTTTTATGAAGGGGTTACACAAAAAGAAGTGGAAGCATTTTATTCAAAATTTAATACAACAGGCAATGCACCTTCATGGGGGCTTAACAGTAAATTGATGAAGGAGAATGGACAAATAACAGAAAAGGTTTGGAAAGTTGGCGGTATGTATTCTCCAGCCATAGAAAAAGTTGTAGGCTGGCTGCAGAAAGCAATCATAGTTGCTGAAAATGATCAGCAGAAAAAAGCTTTACAATTATTGATTGAATATTACCAGACCGGGGACATTAAAAAGTTTGATGAATACAGCATTGCATGGGTGAATGATGTAAACAGCCGTCTTGATGTAGTGAATGGTTTTATTGAAGTATATAACGATCCTATTGGCAAAAAAGCAACTTTTGAAAGCGTGGTATCTATGAAAGATATGGAAGCCACTAAACGCATAAAGGCAATAGCAGACCAGGCACAATGGTTTGAAGATAATTCTCCTTTAATGCCGGAACATAAAAAGAAAAATGTAAAAGGAATCACTGCAAAAGCAATTACAGTAATTGTTGAGAGCGGAGACCTTGCACCTAATACAGCTATCGGAATTAATCTTCCTAATAATGAATGGATAAGAAAAGACCATGGCTCTAAATCCGTATCGCTTAGCAATATTATTTATTCATACAATGTCGCAGGTGCAAAAAGCGGGGTGGTAGATGAGTTCGCTTTGAATGATACAATTGTACAACGTTTGAAAAAATGGGGAGCGCTCGCTGCGGATCTTCATACTGATATGCATGAGTGTATCGGGCATGCATCAGGACAAATAAATCCCGGTGTTGAAACAACTGACAAAACTTTAAAAAATTATGCTTCTGCTTTGGAAGAAGGACGTGCAGACCTTGTTGCGTTGTATTATATTATGGATCAAAAACTAATTGACATTGGTGTTATGCCTTCTCTTGAAGTTGGTAAAACGGAGTATGACAGTTATCTAATGAATGGATTAATGACACAGCTTACAAGATTAAAGCAAGGTGC